>Ga0310821_100109_pt1 | contig 99453 bp, 73 predicted proteins | sample P4_ome_FD_201300 | JGI IMG/M metagenome (GOLD analysis project Ga0310821, IMG submission 201300) | Sorghum-adapted microbial communities from Joint BioEnergy Institute, Emeryville, California, United States - P4_Day56_Rep1 | ecosystem: Engineered > Bioreactor > SSF (Solid state fermentation) >...
CTGCAAGATCATCTTCGCTCTCTCGCCCGTGCGTTCCGGGACCGGCTTCGGCCGATCGGCCGGTGGCTCTCGGCCTCCGGCTCGCTCCGAGCCAATATGATCACGGCTTCTTCAACAGCCTTTTAGCCGATGCAATCGACGAATTGCAGCAAAGAGCGCTTCTCTAATGAGGCGCCGTAAATCGTCGCGCCGGCTTCATCGTGGCGGCTGATCGCGAACGCTTGGCAATGACCCATATCTCCTCGTGCTAATCTGCACCTTGGGTTCGCGCTATGAAAAACATCCTAATGCTGCATAAGGGCGGATCGGGAGGCATCCGAGGATCTGAGGTGTGTTTTATTGAGGCCGCCAAGGCGCTTGTTGATGCAGGGTACACAGTTACGGTGTGCCGTGATCGACCCGTAATGGATGAGGCGCTAACGAGCGTAGTGGCAGAGATTGAGGAATTTCAATGTCCAGAGGTCATGATCGATGGATTGTCGACGAGGATGCCGGTGGTGCAATATTCACGGGCATTCAGGCGCCTTCGTCGACTGGTCCGCCGCTTGAGGCCGGCCGTTATCTACGCTAACGGCGGACTTCCGTGCCAAACGGCTGTTCCTGTGGGCCGGTCGACTGGTACCCCGGTGTTGTGTCACTATCATCACCCCGCGACGACGCGCTACTATCACCTTTGGTTGCTAAAATATGCCGATCACAGGATATATCCCAGCGAATACACACGTAGCCACGTGCGGAGTAGGCTCGGTGTCGATGGTGATGTTGTGTTCAATGGCGTGGACACCGAAGTGTACCGCCCTCAGCACAGGCGCAACTTGCGCACGTTGCGGGATCGGTTGGGGATTCCACGGGACGCAGTGGTTGTCGGGCAGGTAGGAGCGCTGGTTGCTCATAAACAGCCCGATATGGTTATACGTTCGTTTGCCCAGGCTGCAGCACAGATGAGTGCTTTGTATCTCTGCCTCGTTGGTGCCGGCCCCCTTGAGGCAAGCTTGCGTGCTCTAGTCCGAGCGCTTGGGCTTGAACAGCGAGTCGTATTTGCCGGGTACGTCGACTCCACGTTGCCGTACTACCAGGAAGTTATCGATATCGCTGTGCTGGCGTCTCACACTGAGGGGCTTGGAATATCTATACTTGAGAGTTCGTCCTGTGGACTGCCAGCCGTCATCGCCGATGGCTCGGGGCTACGAGAGACCGTGCGGCCTGGGGAGACAGGATTGATATTTCCTCCCAACGACGAGGGCGCATTGGCCAAGTTGTTGCTGGAATTGGCTGCAGATCCGGATCGGCGGCATTCTATGGGGATGGCCGGGCGGCACTGGGTAGTAGAGAGATTCTCACTTGAGCAGTATCGATTCCGAGTCGTAGCGGCTGTCGACCAGACATCCAAGCGCATGCGGACGCGGCGGTAGAACATTGAACTCACGGGTATGTGTTGCCTGCGGGTTCGTCGGTTTCGTCGCACGAACATGCCCGTCTTTTCTAGGGAACATGATCAGCGGCGGGCTCCCAATTTGATGCCGTCCGGACGGAGTGCATCTCGCGCGATTATTATGGATCGCTCGCCGCAGGGAGCGCTCGATGCCGCCGTTTCCGGCCAAGGTAACACCCGCAGACAAGCTTGATTCACGGCTAGGATCGCCCGGCGTTCTTAACCGCCGTTGATAGCAATTCGTTGATTACACGAAACGGTGAGCTCCCCCCGTTCGGGCCGTCATCAAGCGTCGCCGCACCAATCGACCACGAGCATAGCGTTCGACTCCGGGGCAAGCTACCGTCCGCACGGAGGTGGCCATGCATGCCGTCGAAAGACTCCTCCTCTCGTTCGCCCGTCCCGTCGAAGCGGAAGACCTGACAGCTGCCGGGGACCGGCGCGCCGAGTGCAGTCCGCTCGCAATTCTCGATCGCGAATGCCCGGAGTTCCGAAAGTGGATTGCGGATGCCGACGTGCTGGATTTCGGCTGCGGCAGAGGACTCCAGGCGATCGCCATGGCCCTCGCGGGGGCGAGGCGGGTCGTAGGTGTGGAACTCGCGCGCCAGCTCGTTGCGATGGCGCGCGAGAACGCGGAGCGGGCGGGTGTTGCCGATCGCGTACGGTTCACGTCGGTGCTGGACGGGGATGAGGTATTTGATCTGGTCGTATCCCAGAATGCCATGGAGCATTACCGCAACCCCGCCGCCGTGCTCGGCGCGATGGCACGGGCCGTACGACCCGAGGGACGACTCCTCATCACCTTCGGCCCCCCGTGGTTTGCTCCGTTCGGGCACCACATGCACTATTTCCTCCCTCTCCCCTGGCTCAACCTATGGTGCCCCGAATCGATCGTCATGCGGCTGCGGAGCCGCTATCGGCAGGATGGCGCAACGCGGTACGAGGATGTCGAAGGTGGGCTCAACAGAATGACCCTCGGGAAGTTCGAGCGGCTGATCCATTCGCTCCAATGGCCGGTTGAGTACCGACGCTACACGGCGGTCAAGGGGCTGCCCCTCGCCACCCGGGTGCCGATCATCCGGGAGCTCCTGACCAACCACGTCACCGCCGTGCTCCGGCGACCGTGAAGGGAGTCGGGTTGGGCGATGAGACGCGCGGTGGGCCGGAGCGTGCGATGGATAGGCGGTGACGGGCCTGTGGTGCGTCCACCCCATCTGTGGATACGGGGCATCATGAAGGGGTGAGCCAACCCTGCGGCGGTCGGACGCATCCCCAGAAATCACTGTGGTTTACGCAATAGAGCGGCCCGGGCGTCCGTATTGCAAGCGCACCCGTGTCCGGCAATGATGGAAAATCGGAGAGCAATCCGTCACGCCATGGTTCCACGCCGAGCGGTTGGAACCCCGACGACGGGGATTCGAACCGGTGCGGGTGGACGCACGACCCGTTCGTATGCAGCGGAGCCTGAATCGATGACGACGCGTATCACCTGGCGGGATCTGCTTCGACGTCTTCGTTGGGATCTACTCGACCGATCTGAGCGCTTCTATTACGGCTACTGGCTCATCTGGCAGATTCCCGGCCTTTTCGGGAACATGCTGCGGGCGCGGTACCTCGCGCGCCGGATGAAGGCGGCGGGTGCAAACCTCCAGGTCATGGCCGGCTGCCGCTTCCGGTCGATCGAGAACCTCGAGGTCGGGGACAACGTCAACATTGGGTACGACAACTTCCTCCAGGCGCGGGGCGGGCTGAAGATCGGGAACAACGTCTCGACCGCGCCGGGGGTAAAGATCTGGACCGTCAACCACAACTACGACGACCCCGATGCCGATGTGATGGAGCAAGGCCAGACGGACAAACCCGTGACGATCGGGGATAACGTATTCATCGCATCGAACGCCTTCATCCTCCCCGGCACGACCCTCCCCGAGGGGTGCATCGTCTGCGCGGGGGCGGTGGTCGGCGGGAAGCCCTACCGGCCATACTCCATCCTCGCGGGCAACCCGGCCCGGGTCATCGGCTATCGTGGGGGCAGAGCGCCTGGACACACGCCTGACGAGGACGCCGATAAGTCGGTTTCTGCAGCTGTCTCCGCCAGCGGGTGACGCCACGCACATGGCGAAGCACATCGCGCTCGCGGAGCTGCTTGCTATCCTTCTCGACCTTTCGGGGGAGAGCCCGGTGTTCGCCACGCCAAGCTTCTGGCCGTGGCTCGCTACCGGTTCACCCACCCCGTGGCCGCCGTCTGACAATGCGGGTGGGCTCTGGCTCGTCGATACTCGGGACCGGGCCGGGCGCGCCCTCATCCGCGCCTGGGCCTCGGGTGGCGCGAGGCTGGGGTTTGACGCGGCGCTCATCCTCTCGGGTACGGGTGCCCCGGGAACTCCCTTCCGGCGCCTTCTCCGCCGCTTGCGCCGGCCCGGGATCTGGCGCCTGCCGGAGCGTCGAGTGCTGCCAAGCCTCCGCGCAGTCCCGGCCGTCACCCGCCTCGCTTTCGATGATGGCCCCGAGGTCCCCGCCGACTTTTCCGTCGACGACGCCTCCTTGACCGGCGCCGCCTTCCTGCTGACCCGGAAGCCGCCGTTCGACGGCGAGATCTGGAACCGTGTCCGCGATCGACTCAGTAACGATGCCGTCGTCCAGAGCATTCACCTTCGCGTCCGGGGCGCTGCGGTCGCCAGAATAAGCTCAGGGGACGCAATATTCGCGATCCGGTTCGTGCCGCCAGGGGACCTTCAGGCCGTCGTCCATCGAAACCACAGCGCCCTAGTCCAGCTTCGTGCCGCCCTCGCCGGTCGCGAATCGCTGCTTCGACGGATCCCCGAGCCCGCCTTCTCGGACCGTCACCAGGGGGTCCTGATCCTGGGGGAGAGCCACCTCCCCGGCAGACCCGCCTGGCAGGTTCCGTCTAGGGCGTTGGGTGATACGATCTATCGGAACGCCGTTGCGTTTCTCGATGCGCTCCGGGATGCCACGGGCCGATCCGGAACGGTTGGGCCTGGCGCGGTCTCCGAGCTCCTCCACCAGGATTGGGTGCGCCTCCGGGGCGCAACTTTTGTATCGCGCGCCATCGGTGGTAGGATCGAGGCGGAGCTCGAGAACGCCGCCCGCGTACTCGCCGGTCAGGACCTCACGATCCACGCTAGCCACGGCGATTTCGGATACGGCAACATTCTCGTCGACGAGAAGAGCGGCGAGGTGACCGGAGTCATCGATTGGGACACCGCCAGGATCGCCGATTTTCCGGGGATCGACCGCGTCAACCTGGAGATCCAGCTCCGCCGATCTACTTCCGCGACGGGGAGCCTCTCCGACGCAATGCACGCCGTGTGGAGCTCGGGATCCACGCGCGCTGCCTTGGGCGGACCCGGAACGGAAAGCCGGATCCGCGCCCTGTTCGGCCTGGCCGTGTGCCGTTATGTCCTGCGCTCGTTCAGCTACCCGGCCCTCTACCGGGAGGAGGAGGAGCAATTCGAGCGCGCCCTCGCCTCCCTAGGTCGAATCGGCCCCTGCGGCTCGGAATCCTAGTCGACCGGTTCAACGCATGGACCAACGCAGCGTCGTGGTTTCGAACCCTGTATCGGCGCAGTACCTATACATGGAAACGATTTCCAGCGCCGTGGCGGCGACCGAGCCCGGCAACGTGCTGTGCGTCGCTAATTTCCGGACGAACACGGGTTACGCGTGGGACTTCATCGAGAGCCTCTACGCCTCCATCGCGGACGACCTCGCCCGATTCGGGGTTCGCACGTGGGTAGCGTACCCACGAATCGACGAGCCGCCGTCGAGCCTGAGCGGTAGCTGCGCTGAGCCGCTGGAGCTGAAGTTCGACTTGAGTTCCCCCACCGGCATCCTCAAGGTGGTCGCGGCGCTCAGGAGCCGAGGGATTCGTACGATTTACCTGACCGATCGAGCCACGTGGCATCCGGCTTACGCCATCCTCCGGCTCGCCGGCGTCCGGACCATCGTGGTGCACGACCACACCTCCGGCGACCGCACGCCGCCGACCGGGTTGAAGCGCGTGCTGAAGCAATGGACGCGTCGGTTCAAGCCGGCACTCGCGGATGCGATCCTCGCCGTGAGCGAGTACGTCCGCCGCCGCATGATCGAGGTCGACCTCGCTCCCGCGGAGCGGGTGCATGTGATGCTGAACTCCGTCGAGGTCCCGACCACGGTGGACCGCGATCGGCTCCGCAGGTTGTTCGGGGTTCCTCCGGACCGGCCGATCGTCCTGTGCGCCTGCCGTGCGGCCGAATACAAGGGCGTTCAATACCTTCTCGAAGCCTTCGATCGGCTCGTACCGCGTTTGCCGGTGCGCCCGCTCCTGATCTACTTCGGTGATGGTCCCTACATGTCCGAGCTGCGGCGGCTGCGGGAGACTCTGGAGCATCGGGACGACGTCATCTTCGCCGGCTACCGCCCCGACGTACCGGACCTGATCGGCGGGGCCGATCTCTGCGTCGTACCCTCCGTGTGGGGTGAGGCATTCGGCCTCGCTGCCCTCGAGCCGGCAGCCAACGGCGTAGCGGTCGTGGCCAGCCGCGTCGGGGGGATCCCGGAGGTCGTCGTTGACGGTGAAACCGGCCGTCTTGTTCCCCCAGCATCTCCTGATGCGCTGTGCGAGGCGATGGAGCAGTTGTTGACCGATGAAGAGACTCGACGCGCCATGGGCGCTCGGGGGCGGGAGAGGGCGAAGGTAGCCTTTTCTCGGCGCGGCCAAGTCGAGAACCTTACCACTTTTTTCCGCGGTTTGATGGGGTTGGGCGCGTGAAGCTCCGTGGCCGGGAGGATCTCGCCGTCGTACCGCGGACTCGGTCTAACCAATAGGGTGGCACCCGGGGGCGGGGCACGTGGAGGATTTCCTCACGAACGTGTTGGCCCACGCTGGCCAGATTTCACGACGTAACAGTCCTCTGTATCGACTTACCATCACTTAGGTGCCAAATGTGCGGCATTGCGGGCCTCTGGCGTGAGGCGGGGCCAACTTCGGAGGAGTTGTCTTTCTCGGCCAGCATCATGGCGGATGCCATTCAACACCGCGGTCCGGACGACTTCGGTACCTGGTCGGATGCAACGAATGGCGTCGCACTTGGATTCCGTCGTCTGGCCATCGTCGACCTGTCGCCGAACGGTCACCAGCCGATGCAATCGCAGAGCGGTCGGTATTGGTTGGTCTTCAACGGCGAGGTATACAATTACCTTGAGCTCGCGAATGAACTGCGCGCCGTCGGACGTTCCTTCCGAGGTCATTCGGACACCGAGGTCATCCTCGCCGCGTTCGATCAATGGGGCATCGAAGCATCCGTGCGCAGGTTTGTCGGCATGTTCGCGATGGCCGTATGGGACACGGAGCGTCGGTCGCTCTTTCTGATCAGGGATCGGCTCGGGATCAAGCCCCTTTTCATTTACAAGCGCCATGGCTTCGTGGCATTTTCATCGGAGCTGAAGGGTCTCGCTGCGTTGCCGGAATTCACGCGTGAAATCGATATCGAGGCCCTCGCGGCGTATTTCCGTTATCTCTACGTCCCCGCGCCACTCTCCATCTACCGTAACGTCACCAAACTGCTCCCGGGCCACATCCTCGAGATCCGTTCGCCGATGGACGACCTGCCGGAGTCCCGGCCGTATTGGTCCCTTGAGGCGGTGGCGCGGCAAGGGCGAGCCGACGTCATGGATGGCAGCGATTCCGAACTCGTCGAAGCTCTGGAATCGATACTCACCGACGCCATTCGAATCCGGCTGCGGGCCGATGTTCCCCTCGGCGCGTTTCTTTCCGGGGGAATCGACTCCTCGGCCGTAGTCGCGATCATGCAGGAGATTTCTCCCCAACCCGTGCGTACGTTCACGATCGGGTTCGACGTACGCGAGCACGATGAGTCGTCTCATGCTTCGGCGGTCGCTCGCTTCCTGGGGACGGATCACCAAGAGATTCGTTTTCGGGGCGAAGATGCGCTCGCTCTCGTGCCGACCCTTGCGGAGATCTTCGATGAGCCCCTGGCGAACCCATCGGCGTTGCCGACCTATCTCCTCTGCCGTGCGACCCGTGATTCCGTTGTCGTTGCGCTATCCGGTGATGGGGGTGACGAACTGTTCGCGGGATACAACCGGTATCTGCACGGCCGGCAAGTAATCGAGCGCGCAGGGAGATGGCCGCGCGCCTCTCGCCGACTCGTAGCAGCGGGCTTGACAGCGATCGGGCCAGCCGTGTGGGACCGGATTCACAGCCGAACCGCGGCGTTGTTGCATCTCGAACGGCACCGGCTTGCCGGGGAGAAGATCCACAAGCTCGGAAACGTATTGCGAGCCTCCACGCCGGCCGAGATGTACGGGACCCTCGTTTCGGCATGGCAGCAGCCGCCTGTAGCCGGTATCCGAGGTGTGGATCGACGGGCCGCAGCCGTTCTCGACGATGTGTCCCTGCCGCTGCTGGATCGCATGATGCTTGCCGATCAGCTGGGATACTTGGTGGATGACCTCCTGGCGAAAGTCGATCGGACGAGCATGGCTGCGAGCCTCGAAGTGCGGGTGCCGATTCTCGACCACCGGATCGTCGAGCTGTCCTGGCGCATGCCCGAGCGCGCGAAACTACGTCCCGGCACCACGAAATGGGTGCTGCGGCAGGTACTCGAGCGGCGTGTGCCTCGCCACTTGATCGATAGACCGAAAACGGGATTCACGGTACCGCTGGCCGACTGGCTCCGGGGACCGCTCCGGGGTTGGGCCGAGGAGCGGCTGGATCCGGCTCGTCTTGCCGAGACGGCTGTATTGGATGTCGGGCGCATTCGCCAGGCATGGAAACGATTCGTTGCGGGAAAGAGCAACGATCAGCTTTCCATCTGGGCTGTGCTCATGTTCGAGGAGTGGCGTGAACGCTGGATGGCCCCCGCGTTCGAAGGTGGTGCACCGAGTATCAGCGGGACAAAGCTGGGGGATTCCTAGGAAGAGGCATCCAGGCTCGCATCAGGTCATACCGTCGGCGCCGTGGACACGGAACGGGCGCCCGGAGCTCCAGTTCCGGTGCCAAACCCGCCCCTACTTGCGGATGGTGATGTCGAGGCTCGAACGATCAATATTGTCTTGGCACCGTTGCCAGGCGACGGGCTATTCTGACGTTCACGTGAGCGTGGTACTATAAGTCGGAACTATACCTACACTTAGGAGTCCCTGCCGCAGCCGCCTTCGATCGCATAGACAAAACGGCGGCTATCTACTCTCCAATTGTACTTTTCCGCTACGGCGGCCTTCCCTCGGGCAGCCATCAATTCCCTGTCCTGCGCCGGAAGACGGAGCAAGCGGATGACGGCTTCTGCGAGGGCTTCGGGTTGCCCCGGAGGAACGAGTATACCCGCCCCGGTTTCGTCGACTATTCGACGCATGGGCGGGACGTCCGACGCAATGACGGGCAGGCCTGCTCCCATGTAGTCAAACAACTTATTGGCGAGCGTGAACCGGATCTGGCCGCCATCCAGGAAGGGAAGAAGGCCAGCGTGAGCGCGTTGATAATACGCCGGCAGCGTTGCGTGTTCTTTCCAACCCAGCAGATAGACGTGCTCATCCAGGTCGTGCAGTTCGACTTCGCGTCGAATCTGTTCGGCGTCGGGTCCGTCACCGACCACGACGAACGCCAAATCCGGAATCTCACGCCGCGCTATCGCAACCGCGCGGACCGCATCGATGATGCCCCGGTCGAAGATCAATATCCCCGTAAAGAGTATGATCGGACGACCTTCGAGCAGTTGAAGATCAGCGGGAGTGGGCTGCGGTCGGACAAGACTTTCGGGATCTTCAGGCGTATTGCCAACGATTGAAATTCGATCTTCATGGGCCCCCCGCCTCAGCGCCCGGTTGCGCGATTCATCCGACACGACAAACACGTGCTCAGCGCGAGGAAGCACGTACCGCTCCAGTACGTCCGCCGCGTGTGGATTGCGGACGAAGCGGTCGACCAACGTTGGCGACCTTATGTCCCACAAGCCTCGCAGGTACTCGGGGTATACCTCTCCCATGTCGTAGTAAACGGGTACGCGGAGGAGCCGACCGACCCACAACGCTGTAGGCGCAAGCGGGAGATCCTCCACTACGATCGCGTCAGCCCAGCCCCGAGCATGATGCAAGATCTGATGTATCCAGAGGGGATTGAAAAAGTAAGGAAAGTTGGCGATCCGATTGACGATGGCCCCCGGAAACGCGGGAAGGCGGCGCACCTCCATCCAATCTTCGCGCTCTTTCCGGGGAGCTCGCTCCTCATTACGGGCAAGCAGCCGGACATCGTGTCCGGCTGCTGCCAGGGCCATCGTCTGTTTACGTACGCGTGTTGCCCCCCGAGGCCATGCGCCATCGTATATGTAGAGGACTCTCATAGATGGCTAGGAACCCATGGGCCCACTGGAGACGTCCACGCGGTGACTTCACCATCCCGGATTTCGGGAATATACCTTGAAGTCATCGATATAGAAATCCGTGCGCTCGTTGTACCCGCTGTTATCGTATCCCATCAGGTACCCACGGCGAAAGCCGTTGTCGCCATTGTCATAGAGCGGCAGGTTGGTTGCGGATATCCTGAGCATGTCATCCCACCAGAATTGGAATACTCCATCCTGCGCGCCTGGCCGGGAGGCCGCCTTGATATGGTAACGAATTCGGTTCCACTTGCCGCGGGCGGCGAGCAGAGCGTTCTTCCAATGTGGAGCGCCCGAGGTCTTCATCATCGTGGTCTGATTCGACCACATCAAGATCAGATCCGAATCGCCACCGCCGGCGTATTCGAGCGACAACATCACAGATACCTGCCCGGCGGCACCGCCGGGATAGTCACCGCTGTCCCAGAGAAAGAAGAACTTGTTGTTATCAGTGCCGGGACCATCCCGATGGTAGTAATTCTCCGGAACCCAAAGATAGTATTCGATCCAGACTTCGGAAAGCACTTGGCCGATGTCAAATCGCTGTTCCGCCCAAATGTGTCTATCCTGGGGTGTGCTATCGTAGCGGAACCGCAGCGAGTACTTCCCCGATCGAGCGCGGTCGGAAACGACCGGCGGACCTTCGCTCCACGAGAACCCGTTTGCCCGATTCTTGCTCCCGGTGTCAAAATTATCGGAAAAGAGTGGCTCGACCGTCGACGTATTAGGATCGACGATGATGCTCGCAGTATCCGCAGTACCACAGCAGACCGCGGAAACGACGATCAGCGCCTTCCCGGCCGCAACACCGGTCACTCTTCCACGACTGTTCACGCTTGCGATCTCCGAGTTCAGACTCGTCCATCTGACGTCGGGATTCTCGATGACGGCACCGTTCCCATCCGTGGCGGTCACGGCGAGTTGCACCGCCTCACCCACACGAATGCGGGACGACTCCGGCGATACGGTGAGCTTGGCCGGCCTGGGTTGGACCCGGACCAACACCGTATCCGCGGTAGCGCCGACGGCAGAAGCGACGATCCTCGCCTCCCCTGCTCCCCGGGCGGTGACGCGGCCGGTGTTGTTCACCTCCGCGACCGCGGGGTTGGTGCTGTACCAGGAGACCGAAGCACCGGGGATCGGGGTGCCGTTGGCATCGAAGACCTGTGCTTTGAGCTGCGTCGTGCTCCCGACGGCGGTCAACGTGCTCGTGTCCGGGCTCGCGTCGACTCGCGAGGGCTTCTGCGTCACCACCACGATGACGCTGTCCACCTGCTGACCTGCCTTCCCGCGGACCGTCGTCCGCCCCGTCCCTCTGGCCGTGACTCGACCGCTGGAGCTCACCGACGCGACCTGAGGGTTCGAGACCGACCACTCGAGGGCGACGTCGGGCTCGATACGATGGCCGGACGTGGTCTTGAGGCCAGGATTCAGATGGGCGGTATCGCCGATCGCCGTTAGGGTGACTTCTCTCGGCAGGATCTCGAGGATGCCCTCCACGGCCCCCGGATCGATCGGCGTGCCATCGCCGTCGACCTGCTCACATGCTCCGAGCGGGGCGAGCCCCAGCAGGAGAATCGGGAGTACCATTTCTCGACGCTTACGCATGCTACCCTCCCGCGCGTCGCCGGCGCCCCCCGCGGAGATGCAATAGGCCGCCGCTACGCGCATCCAGTGGATTGGATACGACTCGCTGGCGGCCCGGCGGACGTGGCGACACTACGGTCGCGGTAGCCCCGTGGCTCTGCGTCCCCGTCTTTCGGCGGGTTTGCTCTGAGCAGCGATGAGAAATCGACCAAGCCGCATCCACGCACACCACGTACCGGACCGGCGTCGGTCGCTCAGGGCTCGCAAAGCCTTGATGACGAGTGGGTTACGCTCGCAATCGGCTCGCGGGCGCCTCCCCTCTCCGGTGCCACATCGCAACAATTTTCAGCTTGCCCGGAAATGTTTGCCGGGCGCGGTGCGCCGTGCCGCTCCCGTTCGCGGCGCACCGGGGCCGAAAAAATATCACTGGCTCGGTCGGGGCGCGCAACAGTTCGATTCGCATCCCCCCGACTGGATCGAGTGCCTGTCCGGTCCGAGGGAAATCCGGTGGGATCGTATCGGAATCTTGGGCTTATCGTAGTCGAGGGGCGGGCGCGGCCATCAACGACGAAGCCGAAACTTCGTCATCGGCCGCTGGGCCACGTGGTGCCCTCACGGCCATCTGGCCCGGTTGCGTTCTCGCACGTGCGTCGATCATCAGATGGGCCGTGACGTCGGGCATAGAGCCGCCGATCCGCACACCGCCTCGAGGAGACTGCCTCGGTGCTTGGCAGATCGCCTACGTCGACCCATCATTAGCCACCGCGAACGCGATGGCATGACTCGATCCGGACAGGGTCTCGAATGCGGGCTCTACTCAAGCGAGCGGTAGAATCGGCTCTGTGCCTGTCAGGAGTGCCCGCGTTGATGCGTCGGCGCCGGGCGGCGGACGCGGTCGTGTTGGCCTACCACAACATCGTGCCCGATGGCGCCGAGGTCCTTGGAGACAGGAGCCTGCACCTCCCGCAGCGGGAGTTCGCCCGCCAACTCGATCTGTTGCGGGAGACGCACGACGTCGTTCCATTGGCTCAGGTACTGGAGCCGCCGTCGGGACCCCGTACCCGCCCACGCGCCGCGATCACCTTCGACGATGCCTGCCAGGGGGCGGTGACCGCCGGAATCGACGAACTGACGCGCAGGGGCATGCCGGCCACGGTATTCGTGGCTCCGGCCTTCGTCGGGGGCCGATCGTTCTGGTGGGATGCCCTGGCCGGCACCGGTGCGGAGGGTCTCCCGGACGATGTTCGCCGGCACGCGCTCGAGGTGCTCGCCGGGAGGGATGACGCGGTCCGACAATGGGCCGAGCGCAACGCGCTCGCCATCCACTCCGTCCCCGATCACCAAACCTGCGCCACCGAGGCGCAGCTTCGGGAACTCGACGGCACGGAGGGGATCACGCTCGCATCCCACACCTGGAGCCACCCGAACCTCGCCCGACTGCCGCGCGAGGAGCTCGAGGAAGAGCTCACACGCCCCCTGGCCTGGTTACGGGAGCGGTTCCGGCACGTCATCCCTTGGCTGACGTACCCCTACGGCCTCGCATCTCCACAGGTCGTGGCCGCGGCGGCCCGAGCCGGGTACCGGGGGGCGCTCCTCGTCGAGGGGGGGTGGCTTCCGCGCCATCCGCGCGAAAGCATCGACCTCTACGCGTTGCCGCGACAGAATATCCCTTCCGGACTGTCATTGAACGGTTTCGAGTTGCGCGTATCCGGCCTCCTGGCCGGCTGAGGCGCCCCGGCCCGGTGCCAGCCCCCCGGTCGCCGGTGCCTGGAAGATGATCCGAAGCCTGCCGATTTCGGTCTCGATGTAACGGAGGAGCGCGTAAAGGAAGATAATCAGACCGGCCATCTCGAGGGTCTCCTCAACGGTCCAGAAGGTGACGTACCCGAGATTGCGCCGGCCGAACTCCTCGAACCAGGCCGCGCCGGCCATCTCCACCCCGAGAGCGCCGCCAAGGAACACCGCTGCCGCGACCACGAAGTGCGATCGGGTCCGCCTCGGCAAAGAAAGAACGAACTTGAAGTACGTCAGACCGATCGCAGCGACGAAGATCATCCCCGGGATCACCCACGCCCAGTGAAAGATGCCGCCGACATCCAGAAGGTCACGGACGGGCGTAATGGTGAGTTCGTGGATGGACGCAGCCTCATCCATGGATAGGTAAAGGAAGATCACCGCGAGGCCGCACCAATACGTCCACCAGCGGTCTGACTCCTCCCTGCGGACGAGCGTGATGATGGTGAGCAGAGCGGCGCATGAGAGGAGAAGGAACGCAGAGAACCAGGTGGGGACGTTCCCTTCCCGGTCGAGGGAAAAGAGATTGACGAGCCCGAAGACGTACCCGTGACCCAGCACGTACGTCGAGAACTGCCCGGCACTGCTCGCGATGACTAGGAAGACGGCCGCCGCGGCGAGCACGGTGACGATCCTTCGGGTTGAAAATTCGATCGACCTCATGGGATCCCTTCCGAATGTGGGGGCGGGTCAGCGATCGACCCGAGGATTGGCCGGTGCCCCCCACCCGACATGAGCCGTGCCGACGTAGCCTTCCCCCTGGCAGCGACCCGACTTCTACGCCCCGATGCGCTCTTCTTTCGGGCCCAGTAAGTAGTTCCACGCTTCGATCGCCGTACGGGGAGCCGAGGATCAGGATGAGAAGGTGTGGCATCGGCCCGGCACACTGTTGCGTTATTGAAGCATTCTCGGATCCGCGGGGCGGAAGGGGGGCAGGTCGCTCGGATGGGCCGATACCCCGGCGATCGCGCGAGGCAGCGGGGCCATAGCTCTGGGTGGGTTCGAAAGATCCGGGGTCCGCTTCGGCCTACGGAATCCTTCGGTGCGGAATGTGCCTCGTCCCGGGGCCGCTTGCCCGAACCCGGGGAACCGCTCACGCGGTACAGAACGATCGAAACAGGATGTACTCGATAGATCCCTCGCTCGTATCGCCCGAACGTGGGCGTGGTCAGCCGTTGCGGCCGCAGTCCTCGACTCAGGCCCCGCGCGCCGCCGTGCCCGACCCGCTCTACACCTTGCACCCGAAGGCGATCTGGCGCTTCTTGAAGACGCAGCCGGCGTCCTTTTGGTGCATCAACGCGTACCTTCTCTTCGAGTACGTCCGCCCGCAGTCGATCTACGAGGCGCTCGAGGGGCCACCTTGGGCCCAGTTGACCATCCTCCTCTCCCTGGCCGCGCATTTTCTTCTGGAAGGGAAGTCGTTTCGACTGAAGACCGCCGCGGATGCGACGCTCGGCATCTTTTCGTTGATCCTCCTCCTCTCGTCGGTCCAGGCGTTCCGCCCGCAGGTCGCGTACGACAAGTTGCCGGAGTTCTTCTCCTGGGTCCTGATCTACCTTCTGATCTCCAACATCGTCGTGACCGAGCGGCGCTTCCTCGTCTTCATGCTGGCGTTCCTGCTCTACAGCTTCAAGATGTCCCAACACGCGACGCGCGACTGGGCATCGGCGGGGTTCGCCTTCCGGGATTGGGGAGTGACCGGGGCGCCGGGGTGGTTCCACAACTCCGGGGAGTTCGGTATCCAGATGGTGATCTTCGCGCCCCTCGCCGTGCACTTTGCTCTCGGGCTGAGCCGGCATTGGGGGCGCGTGGCCAAGTTGCTGGTGGGCACCATGGTGATCACGGCCGTCATGGGCACGATCGGATCGTCGTCGCGAGGCGCGATGATCGGTCTCGCCGTCGTCGCGGCCTTCATGGTGGCGAAGACCAAATACAAGCTCAAAGGAGCCGTGGCACTGGTGGTCCTCGCCGTCTTCGGCGCCATCCTCCTCCCCGAGGAATCGCTCGAACGCTTCCGGACGATGGGAGAGGATGAGACATCCGTCTCTCGAAAGACCTACTGGGCCGCCGGAATCCAAGCCATGCAGCAGCACCCTGTCTTGGGCATCGGCTACGCCAACTGGACCGTGTACATGCGGTATGAGCACGGCGGGATGGGGCTACCGCACAACATCTTCGTCCAGGCCGGCGCCGAGCTGGGGTACGCCGGGCTCCTGGCGTTCATCGCGATGATCGTGGCGACCTTCGTGGTGAACTACCGGACGAGGAAGATGCTCCGGCCCCTCGGCGAGCGGGGGGCGTTCATGAGCTCGATGGCCCACGGGCTCGACGCGGCGCTCGTCGGTTACCTGGTCAGCGGGTCGTTCGTGACCGTTCTCTACTACCCGTACTTCTGGATCAACCTCGCAATGACGGTTGCGCTCCACAACGCGGCGAGGCATGCGGTGCTGGGGCGGATACCGGCTCGGCCCGCGCGGGGTGTACGCGGGATGCGGGGGGCGGCGCCGATCCCCGTTCGGGCGAGGTGATCGGGGGATGCCGAACATCCTGCATCTCATCAACACCGCCGGCCCCGGGGGCGCCGAGACGGTTTACCTCGGCCTGGTGGACACCCTCGACCCGCGGAAGTGGCGATCGTACCCGGTGGTGCCGGAGGTCCACTGGCTGACGGAGCAGCTCGTCGCGCGGGGCCATGAGCCGATCCTCGAGAGCTGCCGGGGCCGTTCCGATCTCGTGGGCCACCTCCGGCGAATGGCCGGGCTCGTGAGGCATCACGCCGTCGACGTGATCCACAGCCATCTCTGGGGGCCGAGCGTCGAGGCGAGCCTGCTGAGCATCCTCACGGGTGTGCCGGTGGTCTGTACGATCCACGGGCGGGGCGACCTGGCGCCCGACGAGCGACTGCGCAACCTCAAGTTCCGCCTCCTCAACCGTGGCGCTTCCCGGGTGGTCTTCGTCTCGGAGTCGCTGCGTCGGTATTTCCTGGAGCAGGGGCCGTTGCGGCCGGAGCTGACGGAGGTGATCCCGAACGGTGTGGACATGACGAGGCATGTGCCGGGCGTCCACAGGCCGGACCCCGAGGCGCTCGGCGTGCCTCCCGGTCGCTTCGTGGTTGGCGCGGTCGGCAACCTCCGCCCGGTGAAGCGCTACGACGTCTTCCTCCGAGCCGCGGCGATCCTGAAGGAGCGATCGCCCGACTACTTCTTCGTGATCGTCGGCCAGACGCCGCCCGCGCTCCACGCGGAGCTGATCGCGCTCCGGGATGCGTTGGGCCTACGGGAATCGGTGAGTTTCACGGGGTTCCGCGAGGATGTCGAGGCGGCGCTCGCGGCCTTCGACCTCTTCGCCCTCACCTCCGACAGCGAAGGTTTCTCGATCGCGACGGTCCAGGCTATGGCGAGCGGGCTCCCGATCGTGGCCACGCGGTGCGGCGGTCCGGAGGAGATCCTCGAGGACGGGCGGACGGGCGTCCTGGTCGACACCGGCTCGCCCGAGCAACTCGCGGATGCGATCGAGCGGCTCCGCCACGACCCGTCCGCGCGTGCCGCACTCGGGCGAGCGGCGAGGGCGGACGCGGACGCGCGGTTCTCCCTCTCGGCGCAGGTCCGGAGCTACGAACGCCTCTACGAAGCGGCAATCCGGGAACGGGGCGCCAGGCGACGTCGGGGGCGGGGGAGCGCTCGCTGATGGCCAATATCCTGGTCACCGACGGGGAGCAGCGGGCGGCGCTCGCCGTGGTGCGTTCGCTCGGCCGCGCCGGCCATCGCGTGTACGTCTGCTCATCGCGCCCCCGCTCGCTCGCGGGCGCCTCCCGGTACGCCCTGGGGCAGGTCGCAGTGCCGGACGCGCTCCGGGAGCCGGCGGCCTTCGTATCGGCGCTCGAGAGACTGGTCGAGGGCTGGGGGATCGAGGTCGTGATCCCCATCACCGAACCGTCGCTCCTGGCGGTCCTCCCCGAGCGCGACCGTTTCCCCGGCACCCGCATCCCCTTTGCCCCGTACGACCGGTTCCTCGCGATCTGCGACAAGGCCGCCGTCGCCGCGGCGGCCGAGGAGGTCGGGATCCGCGTTCCGGCCCAGGTCGTACTCACCTCGCCCGAGGAGGGCAGGGAACTGGAGGCAGGGGTGCGGCTCCCTCTCGTCCTCAAGCCGGGGCGCTCCGTCATCGGCGATGGCGCCGGCCGCGCCAAGGCCTCGGTCGTCCACGTGGCCGACCGGGAGCAGCTCGAGTCGGCACTGCGTCGGCTGCCGCCGGCCGCTTACCCGCTCCTCGTCCAGGAGCGCATCGTGGGACCGGGAATTGGGATCTTCGTTCTCCTCGAGGGCGGGGAACTCCGCGCGGCCTTCGCCCACCGGCGCATCCGGGAGAAGCCGCCCTCCGGGGGCGTCAGCGTCTACCGAGAGAGCGCCCCGCTCTCCCCGGACCTTCTCGAGCGCTCCCTCGCCCTGCTGCGCCGCTTCGACTGGGAGGGCGTGGCCATGGTCGAGTACAAGCTCGACGAGGCGACGCAGACGCCCTACATCATGGAGATCAACGGCCGCTTCTGGGGATCGCTCCAGCTCGCGATCGACGCCGGCGTCGACTTCCCCTGCCTCCTCCTGGCCGATCCCGCGGAAACCCCGCCGGTCACGGAGTACACCGTCGGCGTGCGCAGCCGCTGGGAGTGGGGCGACGTCGACCACCTCCTCGCCCGGTTGCGGCGATCCGCCGAGGAGCTCGCGCTCCCGCCCGGCTCGCCCGGCCGGCTGCGCGCCATCCTCGATTTCCTGGCCGCCTTCGGCCCGGGCAACCGGAACGAGATCCTGCGCGCCTCGGACCCCTGCCCCTTCCTCCGCGAGTCGCTCGATTGGCTGCGGGGGCGCTGATCGGGGCCCGTGCCCCGCATGTTGCGCCGGGGCCGCAGCCGCACCATCGGCGCAACATCCGCATCTCCCCGATCCTCCGAAAGGGCGCCGGATCCGCATGCGCCGGCGCCCTTTCCCGGGCGCGGGGGCGGGCATGCGTCTTGTATTCCCCCCGCGCGCACTCGCGGATTTCCTCACGGGCGACGATGGCCCCGACGAGTCGATCGGCGGTATCGGTACGGCGCCGGGGGGCCGTCGCGCACCGTTTCGTTGCAGTCGGATGTCTGAGACGATGAAGAAGCGGCTCCGCGTCCTCTACGTGGATTACAGCGTGGGCTTCGGCGGGGCGATCAAGAGTCTTTCGCTGATGCTCCGTCGCCTCCCGGACGTGGAGGCGATGATCGTCACCGCGCAGGACCGGGAGCTGGTCGACACCTGGCTGGCCGGGTACCGGGTATGGCCGTTCCGCCGCGTGGTGAACTACCGCACGCTGTGGCGGGTGCGCTCATGGATCGATCGCCGCCGGCCCGCCCTCCTGCGCTGGTTGCTGCTGAAGACGGTCGCGGTCGTGGATCTCCTGGCCACGGTCGCCGGCGCGGTCCGCATCGCCTGGATCCTGAAGCGACAGCGCATCGACGTCCTTCACCTCAACAACAGCTTCATCCCCCAGGAGGCGTTCTGGGCGAGCCGCCTGGTGGGGGTGCCGTGCGTCGTGCACCTCCGTGGCTTCGCGAGCGACGGTGGCGAATCCGTACTGCGGAACGCGCGGTTCGCCTCGCACGTCATCGCGGTCTCGGGCGCAGTGGCGGCCGATCTCGAGGGGACGCCGGTATACCCCGACCGCGTGACCGTCGTCCACGACCCGGTCGACCTCGACCGCGCCGTGAGCGGCGACGTCGCCCGCCAGCGGATACGGTTGCGGCACGGCCTCGAGCCTCACCACGTCGCCGCCGGGATCTTCGGCCGGGTGATCGAATGGAAGGGGCAGATCGTCTTCGTCGAGGCGGCGATCCGCGCCATGCGCCAGAACCCGGACCTGCGGGCGGTCATCGTGGGCGACGAGTCCGACGGCGGCCGCGAGTACGTCGAGCGGATCCACGCGCTCATCCGGGGATCCGGATTCAAGGATCGATTCGTGCTCGCCGGCTACACCCCGGATGTGGAGGCGTACTACGCGGCGATGGACGTGGTCGTGCACGCGTCGATCACCCCAGAGCCCTTCGGGATGGTGGTCCCCGAGGCGATGGCGGCGGGGCGGGCCGTGATCGCCGCCGATGCGGGCGGGCCGAGGGAGGTCGTGACGCATGGCCACGACGGGCTCCTCGTCCCCCCGGGCGACGTGGATGCCCTCGCGGCGGCGCTGCTTCGCTTGGCGGCCGACCCTGCCGAGCGCCGGCGGCTGGCCGAGAACGCCTACAGGACCGCCCACGCCCGGTTCGGCATCGAAGCCAACGCGAGCGCGGTGCGCAGGGTCTACGACGTCGTGTTGAGCGACCGTCCCCGCCTCTCGGGGGCACGGCCGGCGCCGCACGTGGCCGTGGGGGCCCCATGATGCCGGGAACCGCGGTACTCGACGAGTCGCGGCAGGCGGGGGGCGACCGGCCTCTGACCCTCGTGCACGTCCTCGCCCCCGCGCCGTTCGGCGGGCTGGAGAGCGTGGTGCACGCCCTCGCCGCGGGTCAACGCGCCGCCGGCCACCGGGTTCACGTCCTCGCCGTGGTGACGCCGGCCCCGGGCGAGCACCCCTTCGTGGCCGCGCTGCGAGGCGAGGGGATCGATGCCGTGCAGATCGATTTGCCGGGGAGGGCGTACCTGGAAGAGCGGCGGCGGATCGCGGCGTTCTGCCGCGACGTCGGCGCGGATATCCTCCACACGCACGGCTACCGGCCCGACGTCCTCCACGCCGGCGTGGCGCGCGCCCTCGGGATCCCCCGGGTGACCACGGTGCACGGCTTCATCGGCGGGACCTGGCGAGGCCGGATCTACGAGTGGCTACAGCTCCGGGCGTTCCGCGGCTTCGATGCGGTGGTGGCGGTCGCGCGCCCGCAGATCCGGCGCCTGGTGGACGGCGGCGTGCCGCGCGAGCGGATCCACCTCCTCCCGAACGCTTTCCGGCCGGGCGCGCTCCTGACGCCGGAGGCGGCGCGCGCGGAGCTGGGCGTACCCGCATCGGCCTTCCACATCGGGTGGGTCGGGCGGTTGAGCCGGGAGAAGGGCCCTGACGTGCTCCTCGAGGCGGTCGCCCGCCTCGGCGAGCTCCCGGTCGTCGTCTCGATCATCGGCGACGGCGCCGAGCGGGCGGAGCTCCAGGCGATGGCCGAGCGACTCGGGATCGCCGGTCGGATACGCTGGCACGGCTCGGTCCCGGCGGCGGGCCGCCTCTGTTCCGCGTTCGACGCCTTCGTCCTCAGTTCCCGCACCGAGGGCACGCCGATCGCCCTCCTCGAGGCGATGGCCGCCGCCATCCCGATCGTGGCCACGACCGTCGGCGGCGTCCCCGACGTCGTTTCCGTTGGCGAGGCGCGCCTGGTCCCGCCGGAGGATCCCGCGGCGATCGCGGCCGCGATCCGGACCATCCACGCCGATCCCGCGGCCGCGCGCGAGCTGGGCCGCGCGGCGAGACGCCGCCTCGACGCCTTCGCGCCCGGCCCGTGGCTGCAGGCCTACGAGACGATCTATCGATCGCTGCTGCCTTCGGCGACACCCACTCCGAGAGTCACGAGATGACCCCGTTCGCGTTTGCCTTGATCTTGGGCGCCGTCGCCCTGCTGGTCTACAGCTACTTCGGCTACCCCCTGCTCCTCCTCGCCCTGGCCCGGCTGCGAGGCCGGCGGCCGATTCGGGCGGAGCCCGGGGAATGGCCGATGATCAGCATCTCCATCCCCGTCTACAACGAAGCGCACCAGATCCGGGACCTCCTCGAGAGCATCCTGGCGCTCGACTACCCGCCGGAGCGCAGGCAGATCGTGGTCATCTCCGATGCCTCGACCGACGGGACCGACGACATCGTCCGCGAGTACGCATCGCGAGGCGTGGAGCTGCTGCGCCAACCGGAGCGACGGGGGAAGACCGCGGCGGAGAACGCCGCGCACCCCGTCTTGCGCGGGGAGATCGTCGTCAACACCGATGCCTCGATCCGCATCGACCGCGATGCGCTGAAGCCGCTGATCGCCGCGTTCGCGGATCCCACGGTCGGGGTCGCCTCGGGGCGAGACGTCAGCGTCACCCGCGCGGAGCGGGACTCCAACGGCGGCGAGGGGGGGTACGTAGGGTACGAGATGTGGCTCCGCGGTCTCGAAACGCGTGCCGAGGGGATCGTCGGCGCGTCCGGTTGCTTCTACGCCATCCGGAGCCATCTCCATCGCGAGCCTCTGCCGGAAGGCTACAGTCGGGACTTCGCTTCGGCGCTGATCGCGCGCGAGCACGGCTACCGGGCCGTCTCGGTCGACGAGGCCGTCTGCTACGTGCCCCGCACCCCCTCCCTGCGGAGGGAGTACCGCCGGAAGGTCCGCACCTTCTCCCGCGGGATGCAGACGCTGGCGCACAAGCGGCACCTGCTGAACCCCTTCCGGTACGGCCTCTTCGCCTGGATGCTCTTCAGCCACAAGGTCTGCCGGTGGCTCGTGCCCTGGGGCGCGGTCGCGGCGCTCGGCGGGGTGGTTCTCCTCGCGTTCGCCACGCCGTGGGGGTGGGCGCCGCTCGCGGCCGCGGCCGTCGGGGGCGCGCTCGCCTGGATGGGATGGAGCCGCCCCGAGGGGAGCGACGTGCCCCGCATCCTCGCCATCCCCGCCTTCATCGCCGCCGGGAACATCGCGGTCCTCAAGGCGACGATCAACGCCCTCCGCGGCAGCAACGACGCGATCTGGGAGCCGACGCGGCGAGAGACGGCCGCGGCACCCGCCCCCGCGCCGGCGATGGGGGGATCGGGGCGCTGAGCCCCGGTCCCTTCGGGGGGAACGGCGCGCTTCCCACCCGCCCCCGAGTTGAGCGTGCCTCCCGACCTTTCGCTCGTGGGGAGCGCCGGCACCGGTCGAAGAGGGTCATGTATCCGCCGTCACGGGGGGGATGCCTCGGCGGGGGGCGTTACGGGCGACGAACGCCGCGGCGATGTCGCAGCGAGAATAGCTGCCTGGGCCATGTCGGGTCGTGGGCGAGGACTGGGCGAGGAGGGTCGGGCGCCGAACGTAAGAACCTCCTGCAGCGTACGGCCGATAGGGCCGATGCCGCTGCAGGAGGTTCTCGATTCGACCCGGTCGGCAGGGTCCGATTGCGGGGGGGCGGATCGACCCGGCCTCGGGCCGGGGGAGGGTCGGGCACGGCCCCGGGGAGTGGCCGCGCCCGACCCTCCGTCACATCACCACGCGCCCTTTCGGAACACCATGACCGGAATCGTCTTCGCCATGATCTTCAGGTCCTCGAGCACCGACCGGCGGCCGAGGTACTCGAGGTCGTAGCGAAGCTTGTTGCGGACGTCCTCGATCGAGGCGTCGTAGTGGTGATTGATCTGCGCCCACCCCGTGATCCCCGGGAGGATCTCCTGGCGCTTCGGGTACTGGTCGATCCGCGTCCGCAGATCGATGAAGATCTCCGGCTGCTCCGGCCGCGGGCCGACGATGTTCATGTCGCCCTTCAGCACATTGATGAGCTGCGGCAGCTCATCCAGCCGGTACTTCCGCAGGATCCGGCCGATCGGCGTCACCCGCGGATCGTCGGGCGATGCCCAGACCTGCCGCGCCACCGGCTCCACCCGCATCGTGCGGAACTTGTAGATCGTGAAGAGCCGCCCACCGTAGTCGACGCGCCGCCGGCCCCCGCTCGTGTCCGGTCGGCCGTGGCGGCGGTCCAGTCCCACCCGTGTCTGCTTGTAGAAGACCGGGCCGGGGGAGGAGAGCTTGACCAGGACGGCGATCAGGAGCATGAGCGGCGCCGCGAGCACGAGGCCGATCAGCGCGACGACGACGTTGAGGATCCGCCGGCCCCGGTCGTGATCCGCGTGTCCCCGCTCCACCTTGCCCCGGGCTCGGCCCGAACGCCAGCCGGCCCGGCTCACCACGGGCTCGGGCGTTCCGATCGTATCGAACCGATCTACCACTCGAATGCTGCTCTCGACGCCATAAGACATTGCATTACCGACCGCTGCTGATCGACTCCGGAAAACCACCCGGGGAGGACAATCCCCTCCCGGTCGCCGGGGGATGCGCAATCGCCATGCGCGGATCCACGGCCTGAGGGGCGGAGGTCCCAAATCATGGAGTGACATGCAGTAACGCCCCAGGTCCGGGGGCGTCGCTGCCCTCATCTTCGTGGCGGTCCGCCGACTGGTGTGGGAAGGATACCACACCGGATCGGCGCTCCGGCGGTGGGCTGGGGCTCCTCCCATGGGGGGGCGGGGCGACGGGGGGATGGGCCAATGGAATGAGGCGGTGGGCCACCACACCGGGTCGGAATCGTTGCGGCGCTGCAACGTATCGCGGAGGGGGGTGCTGCGGGCCCGGTCGGGCGGGGAGCGTTGATCTGCCTTGTGTTTTGCGCGCATCGGTCGCATCGTGGCTGAGCACGCACGCGCGCGGTACCATGATTGCCCACCTCGCGGCCGTTCGCAGCGTGCGTTCGTGAACCAGCGAAATCAGAGTACACCGGTCGATGTCGAGCGAAAATCCGAGGGAGCCCGAGCACCTCCCGGCGATGGTCCACGCGAGCGTCCCGGCGACCCCTTTGCCTCCGTCGCAGCCCGATCTCGCCGCCTTCGCGGAGGATGGGGTTCAGGGGGGAGGAGCCGGGGCGGCCATCCGCCGGTACCTGGGCGCGGTCCTCCGTTACAAGTGGCTGGTGTTGGGGCTCGTGGTCGTGGGGACGGCCGCCGGCGTCCTCGTGAGCCGACGGATGGAGCCGGTCTACTCGGCGCAGGTGATGATCTGGGTCGAAACCACGCAGCGTGCCGACCTGGAGCGGGGGCCGATCCAGACCGGTCAGCTCCTGGAGTCCTCGGCCTGGATGGACCTGCTGCGGTCGTACACGGTGCTGGACTACGTGGTGATGGAGCACCGGCTCTATCTCTGGACCAAGGTGCCGGGGGACAGCGTCATCTTCCGGGGGTTCGCGTTGAAGGAGCCGTATCGGCCGGGATCGTACCGGCTGACGGTGGCGCAGGACGGCCGGTCGGTCGTGCTCTCCACCCCGGATGGCGTTCCGCTCCAGGAGGCAAGGGTTGGTGAGGCGATCGGCCAGGAATTCGGCTTCGAGTGGGTGCCGGATGCCGCGCAGCTTCATCCCGGCCGCGTGATCGACTTCTCGATCCGGCACCCTCGCGAGGCGGCGCGTCGGCTCGCTGAGCAGATCCGTGCGCAGATGCCGCGGGATCGTGGGAACTTCATGCGGCTCGAGCTCATGGGCCCGGACCCCGAACGCGTGACCACGATCCTGAACGCGGTGGCCGATCGCTACGTCGAGCTGGCGGCGGAGCTGAAGGGGCTGAAGCTCAACGAATACGCGAAGATCCTCAACGAGCAGCTCAACTACGCGGAAGAGAATCTGCGGACGGCGGAGATCGAGCTGGAGAGCTTCCGCGTCAAGACGATCACCCTGCCCACCGAGCGGGCGACGCCGGTCGCGCCGGGGATCGCCGAGACGCGGGACCCGGCGTTCTCCAACTTCTTTTCGATGAAGATCGAGCAGGAGCAGCTTCGTCGCGACCGCGAGGCGATCGAGGCGGCGTTGCGCCCGGCCGCCGACAGCACGCTCCTGACCGCCGGGCTGGAGTACATCGCCTCGGTCCAGCAGTCGTCGGAGCTGATGAGCGCGCTGAGGGTCCTCGCCGAGCGCCGGGCCGAGCTGCGGTCCATGAGGATGCAGTACACGGACGATTATCCCCCGGTGCGCCGGCTCATCGGCGAGGTCGAGGAGCTGGAGCGGGTGACGATCCCGGCGCTCGCGCGGGAGCTCATCGGGCAGCTCGCCGCGCGCGAGGCCCGCATCGATGCGTTGATCGCCTCCGCGGCGACCGAACTGGAGCAGATTCCGCCCCGGCAGCTCGAAGAAGCCCGACTGACTCGCCGGGTGGCGATCGCGGAGAACCTTTACACCACGCTGCGGCAGCGGTACGAGGTGGCCAAGCTCGCCGCGGCGAGCAGCGTCCCGGATGTCCGGATCCTCGACCGCGCCATGGTGCCGCAGCGTCCGATCGAGGATCAGCGGCAGCAGATCGTCCTGTTGGCTTTCATGGGCAGCCTCGGCCTCGGCCTGGCCGGCGCCATCCTCATCGACCGGTTCGACCGGCGCTTCCGGTACCCCGAGCAGGTCACGCATGGGATGCGCCTGCCGATCCTGGGGGCGATCCCCTACGTCAAGGGTCAGAACGGGAAGCGGAACCAGGAGAGCACGTTCCAGGTGATCGAGGCCTTCCGCGAGCTGCGGCTGAGCGTCGTGCACGCCCACGGCTCCGCGGGAACGGTCCTCTTCACCATCACGAGCCCGGGGAGCGGGGATGGCAAGTCGTTCGTCTCCGCCAATCTCGCCCTGTCGTTCGCCGAGCAGGGGCAGCGAACCCTGCTCATCGACGGGGACGTCCGTCGCGGCGGCCAGCATCGCCTCTTCAATTGCAACCGCAAGCCCGGCCTCACCGACCTCCTGGCGGGCGATGCGACCCTCGACCAGGTGGTGCAGCCGACCGCCTACGCGAACCTCCACCTCATCGGATCGGGGACTCGGAGGCAGACGGCGCCGGAGCTGCTGGGCTCCCCCGCGATGGCCGACGTGATGCGGACCCTGCGCTCGCGTTACGGCGTGATCGTGATCGACAGCCCGCCTTTGGGGGCGGGTGTGGACCCGTACATCCTCGGGACGCTGGCCGGCAACCTCCTCGTCGTCCTTCGGACCGGGTACACGGACCGGGAGTTCGCGGAGGCGAAGCTGGACCTCATGGATCGCCTTCCGGTCCGGATCCTCGGGGCCGTGCTCAACGCGGTACCCGCGCAGGGCGTCTACCGGTACTACTCCTACCTCCCCGGCTACGAGAGCCACGAGGAGGATGCCCGGGGGGTTATCCGGCGGCTCCCCGGCTTCTGATCGCCTCGCGCGCCCGCGGGGCCGGACGCGCGGCCCCAGCGGCGGCGGCGCGCGGCACAAATACGTACCGGCCCGGGGCAGGGCCGATTCCATACGGGCGAAATCGGGCACCGGGGCTGTATCGCCGTCGAGCCCCGGCGCCCGCATGCAAATCAGTGAAGGAGATCGCGATGATTCGTACGCCACCGGGGGTCCTGGCCGCCGCCACGGCCGTCTTGCTCGTTGCGGGCCAGGCGTACGCGCAGACGCCGGACGACTGGAACGCCGGCCGACTCCGCATGACCCGGCAAGGACTCCAGGAGCTCCTCGCCATGTACGAGGAGGCCGCCCGATCCCGCGGTTACAGCGAGGAGCTTCGCGCGCGGGCACGCTACGAGGCCGACATCGTGCGCGTCCGTCTGGAGGAGGGGGACTTTCAGGTCGGTGATCGGATCGTGCTCCAGGTGGAGGGGCAGCCGCAGCTCAGCGATACCTTCACCGTGGCCTCGGGGATCGTTCTCCCCTTGCCGGTCATCGGCGACATCTCGCTCAAGGGAGTCCTGCGCTCCGAGTTGGAGTCCCACCTCCACAACGAGATCGGCCGCTTCATCAAGGACCCGGTGCTGCGCGCCCACTCCCTGATCCGCATTTCGGTCCTCGGCGCGGTGGCTCAACCCGGGTTCTACGTGGTCCCGTCGGAAGCCCTGCTCACGGATGTGCTGATGATCGCGGGGGGACCGGCGCCACAGGCGAGGCTCACTTCGATCCGCGTCGAGCGGGGCAACTCCAGGATCTGGGATGGGGAGCCGCTCCAGCAGGCGATCATCGAGGGGCGAACGCTCGACCAGCTGAGCCTGAGGGCCGGGGATCGCATCATCGTCCCCGAGCCGGGCCAGCGCAACTGGCTAACGATCACTCAGATCGTCGGCACCGTATCGACGCTGGTCTACGCGATCACCCGCGTGTTCTGAGATATCGTCGGGGGACGAAAACGGGGTCGATCGGGAGGGACCGGGCGACCCGGGGATGGAAAGCAGGGGAGTCGAGCGGCCGCGCCACCATCGAGGGGCGCGGCCGCCGTCGTTTTACCACCCACCCTTCCGGAAGATCATCACCGGGAGGGTCTTCGCCATGATCTTCAGATCCTCCCACCACGAGCGGCGCTGAATGTACTCGAGGTCGAAGCGCAGCTTGCGCCTCACGTCCTCGATCGAGGCGTCGTAGTGGTGATTGATCTGCGCCCACCCCGTGATCCCCGGGAGGACCTTCTGGCGGTGCGTGTACTGGTCGATCTGTTCGCGGAGGGTCGCGAAGATCGCCGGCTGCTCCGGCCGCGGGCCGACGATGTTCATGTCGCCCTTCAGCACATTGATGAGCTGCGGCAGCTCATCCAGCCGGTACTTCCGCAGGATCCGGCCGATCGGCGTCATCCGCGGGTCCTCTCGCGACGCCCAGACCTGCCGCGCCACCGGCTCCACCCGCATCGTGCGGAACTTGTAGATCGTGAAGAGCCGCCCGCCGTAGTCTACGCGCCGCCGGCCGTTGCTCGTGTCCGGTCGGCCGTGGCGGCGGTCCAGTCCCACCCGCGTCTGCTTGTAGAAGACCGGGCCGGGGGAGGAGAGCTTGACCAGGACGGCGATCAGGAGCATGAGCGGCGCCGCGAGCACGAGGCCGATCAGGGCGACGACGATGTTCACGATCCTGCGTCCGCGATCGATGTTGGGCTCGGGCGCGGAGTGAGCGGCCCGACGCGTTGTCCGCTCCAAGAGCAGAGGGAAGTCCCCTCGCTCCCTGAGGTCAATGGACGTGAGGCGATCCGCCGCCCGTGCGCCACCCTGCATGGTGTAGTACATAGCTCCGTCGCGATTCGCCTTGGGATGAGGATTGGATTCTGGCGTCATGCGCGCCGGCAGGGCCTCGTGCAATTGGTATGCGAGGGGGGGATGACCGGTGGGTCGGGATCCAAGTCGTTGCGGTACCGGCGGTTTGCACGGCCCGACTCACCGCTGACGCGCGATGGCGTCGTGCCGGTGTGACGAAGTGTGTGGGGACAACGCCACATTCCGCCGGCCATCTGGACCGGTGGGGCTCGGGGGGTCAGATCGAGGTCGCGGGGGGGAGGTCGAGCGTGAAGTAGAATCGCGTGCCCCAGCCCGGTTTCGTCTCGAACTCGAGGGTCGATCCCATCGCCTCGACCAGCTTGCGAGAGATCGAGAGGCCCAGGCCGGTGCCGGAGAAGTAGTAGCTCCGACGCGCGTTCGAGCGCCGGAACGGCTCGTAGAGACGATCGACGACTTCCGGGTCGATCCCGCAGCCGGTGTCCCTGACGGAGAACTCGAGCTGCGTCATGCCTTTGGACTGACTGACGATCTCGACCATCCCCTCATCGGTGAACTTGAGGGCGTTGGTCGTCAGGTTGAGGAGAACGCGGCTCAGGGCGACGGGATACCCGAGGCGCTGGTCGGTCGCGGGGGGCGAGAGGCGGATCGTCAGGCCCTTCTCCTCCGCCAGCGGCTGGACGATGTCCTTGATCGACTCGAAGATCTGGGTGACCGAGAAGGGAGAGGGCGCGGGGTCGACGAGCTGGTCGCCGCCCCGGGCGAGCTCGATCACGTCGCTGGCCACGGAGATCAGGCCGAGCGCGGCGCTGTAGATGATCCCGAGCTGGCGCCGCTGGACGTCGTTGACCTCGCCGCTATGCCCCTTGCGGAGCGTCTCGGAGAGGAAGAGGATCGACGTGAGCGGGGACCGGAGGTCGTGTGCGACCTCGACGACGAGCTCGAGGCCCGTGGGCTGGGAGAGGCTCGCGGCGAAGCGCTGGTCCCACCGCGGCTCGACGCTCTCGCGCACCCGTTCGAAAGCCCGGAGGATCGACAGCATCTCCGCCGGGAGCGGCTGCAGGGTTGCATTCGTCCATGCGTCGACCACGGCCGCACGGAGTCGGTCGACGATGCGGCACCGAAGCAGCGCACTGGCGGCGGTCTCCGGCTCGAGGCCCCTCTCCACATCGTCGCCCCGGGCGATGCGGTCGACGGCTCGGGCAATGAGGGCGAGCTCCCGGCGCAGCTCGGCGTCGTCGAGCGCTTCCCCCGAGTCGTTGTTCCAATTCTCAGCGGTCGCGGCAGCCGCCGATCGGATCACCGGCGATACGATGGCGGCAAAGGGGTCCGCTCCATCGTTCGGTGCGGACCCCGTGCTCGTGACCGTCTCGTGAGCTCTTCGGGGAGATGCGTCGGGCACGGCTGCCTTGCTCACTTTGACTTGATGATGGTGTCGCGTTGGAGCCCGTGCTTTTCCATGAGACGATAGAGGGTCGTCCGGTCGACACCGGCGATCCGCGCCGCCTTGGACATGTTCCCCCCGGCCCGCTCCACGAGCCAACCCAGATAGCCTCGCTCGAACTGCGCGAGGAGCCGCTCGCGCGCGACGTGGTACGGCTCGTCGTGGAACTCGGTCGGGAGCGGAACGTGCCCGGGGTGCTGGGCCTGGCCGTCGATGAACGGCAGGTCCTCCGGCCGGACCTCGCTCCCCGGCTCCAGAAGGACGACGGCGTGCTCCATTACGTTCTGGAGCTCCCGAACGTTCCCGGGCCAGGGCTGGGCCTGGAGGGTCTGGATCGCCTCCTTGCTGAGCTTCGGCATTGCCGAACCCGGCTCGCGGTGCCGGTTCCAATAGTAAGCAAGGAAGTGATTGGCGAGGATCGGGATGTCGGCCGTCCGCTCGCGTAGGGGCGGCACACGGATCGGCACCACGCGCAGGCGATAGTAGAGGTCTCGGCGGAGCACTCCCTCCTCGACCGCCTGCTCCGGGTCCCGGTTCGTCGCCGCGATGAACCGCACGTTGACGACGGCGTCCGTCGTCTCGCTCCCGACCCGCCGCACGACGCCATCCTGAATGACACGGAGGAGCTTGGCCTGGATCGCCTGCGACATCTCCGTGAGCTCGTCTAGGAAGAGCGTGCCCCCGTTCGCCGCCTCGAGGAGCCCGGCCTTGTCCCGGATCGCGCCGGTGAAGGCCCCTTTCACGTGCCCGAACATTTCGGACTCGAGCAGCGTTTCGGGCAATGCGGCGCAGTTGACCGCCACCATCGGCCGGCTGCTCCGCCGGCTGTGATGGTGGATGAACTGCGCGATCATCTCCTTCCCGGTCCCGCTCTCCCCCGTGATGAAGACCGAGGCGTCCGTCATCGCGACCTTCCGAGCCAGGTTCATCGCCTGGGTGAAGGCCGGTGACTTCCCGAGGATCGTGATCTTCTCGCTGTGGCCGTGTTCTTCGTCAAGCTCCGCCTGGAGCTTGCTCGACTCACGCGCCACGATCACCGCGTGCGCCGCCCGGCCGATGAGGACCTGCAGATGCTCGGCGGAGAACGGCTTGGGGAGGTAGTCCCACGCTCCCGCACGCAGGGCCTCGATGCTCGAGGCCACGCTCGGGTTCCCCGTCATCACGATGACGAGGGTGTCGGGCTTGGCCTCCAGCGCCACGCTGAGGAGCTCCATCCCCGAGACCTGCGTCATGTACAGGTCCACGAGGACGATGTCGAAGGTACGGCGGGAGAGGAGCGACCGGGCTTCATCGCCCCGGCCGCAGACGGTCACGTTGTAGCCGTCGATCCGAAGGATGCTGGCGCAGCTTTCACGGAGCGTGTGCTCGTCGTCGACGACGAGCACACGGACGCTCGCGCGCTCTTCCGGCCCGATCGGGACGAGCGCTGCGGCGTCGTCGCCCCCGTTCGGGCGGGCATGCCCACTTCCGAGTGGCGGGCGCGCTGCCGTGAGCCAACTGGCCACTGACTCGCCTCCGTTGATCATCCCGTGATGGCCGCGGGAGCGGACCCCCGCGTCCATAGCCCGACCACACGCTACGGCCCCGGGGACCGTCTGCGGTCGTGAAGCCAATCGTTTCCGGAGAATCGCCGATCGATGCGAGGCGCCCCTACCGCTCCACGGCCGAGCCAGTGGCGCCTTCGCCTTAGGGCAAAGGTTCCGAACAGGATGGGTCGGGCAGAAGCGCAACGACACCTGGATGCCCTCTCCCGGCGCCGTCCGTCGGCTCCGCAGACCGCCGCAGGGCCGACGCTACCTCGCGCATCGGTGCCATACCTAATTAGCGTGCGGCGCAGGTCTTGTCAATGGCCGGGGGCCGGGAGTGTTGTATGGATGCAGCGGCGCTGCCCGGCCGCCGTGGAGCGGGTTCCGGCGGCCGGGGAGCGGCGGTGCGTGTCGGAGGCGTTGGGGCGTCGGCGCGACGAGAATGCGAACGGGTCCGCGGCGGCAACCGGGCGCCGTACGCCCGATCGCCGCCGCGGGTCCGGGGAGAGACGAGTGCCGTAGCGGGCCGGGCGGGTCAGCTCAGCGAGACCGGCCCCTGGATGTCGAAAGCGCGGATCCGGTCCGCCGTCGGCTCGGCCTGGGAGCGTCGCAGCGCCATCGTCGCGCGGACCAGCATGTCGACGGGCTGGATCGATGCTTCCTTGAAGTCCGGCACGGCGAAGAGGCCGGCGCGGAGCTTGACGGGCGCGGCCTGTCCGGGCTCGGCCGAAGCGCCGATCGACTCCGCGGCGTTGGAGAGTCGTTGAGCGAGGTTGAGCGCGCCGCGGGGGTCGGTGTTGGGCGCGATGACGACGAACTCGTTCTGCCCGAGCCGACCGATCGCGTCGGAGGCGCGGCAGGTCTCTTTGAGGATCTTCGCCAGCCGGCCGACGGGGGGCGGCGCCGATTTCTTTTCGCCGGTGGCCTCGGCCCCGGTGGTCTCGGGCTCCGTTTCGGGGGAGAGCACGATGCAGGCGAGGGCACGGCGGTAGCGGAAGGCGTCGGAGCCGAGCTCGCGGACGCGCCGCAGCAGCCCGCGCACGTTGTAGAAGCCGGTGAGCTGGTCGAGGAGGCTTTCCTCGCGGGCCCGGTCGGCGTCGATCTTGGCGGTGACGTAGGAGCCGAGCTTGAGGAGCAGCTCCTCGGCGTCGAGGGGCAGGCCGAAGAACTCCCATGCCCCGGCCCGGAGCGCCTCGAGGCGAGCCTGGCGCGAGGCCGGTCCCGCCGTCGTCAGAAAGATCGGGGTCCCCGGCGCGATCTGGGGGTCGGCCCGCAGCGTGCGGCAGACCTCGATCCCATCGATATCCGTGAGGCTGACGTCGAGTACGATGGCGTCGGGCTGGGCGTTGCGGGCGTGCTCGATCGCCTGGTGGCCCGTGTAGGCGCGGAGGACGGCGTAGCCGTTGGGGCCGAGGACGCTCTCGAACGACCGGGCCAGCCACTCGTGGCCGCTGGCGATGAGCGTGAGAGGCGGACGCGACGGCGCAATATCCTCTTGCATGGTTTTCGGCCAAGAGCGCAAGGGCGGCACGGGGCTCCCCGGGAGCGCGTGCGCGGTGTTCGGACGATGTTGCCGTGGTTCGCTCCGCACGATCCGTGCGAGGGCGAGCGGTCTGGCGTGGCGGCGGACTACGGAAGCCGTCGCGCGCAGGTGAGATTTCCGATGAAATTGTGATATTGGCGCTACTTTCTTCGCAAGGGTCATGATTCGGGCGGCTTCGCGGCGCCGTGGTGGATGGGGCGATCTGTCGTAGATGGGTTGCAGCAGGGAGGGGGGGCGCTGTGGCGAAATCGCAACGATCCAACGGGGTCGGGAGAACCCTGCCGGCGTGGGCGGCTCCAGGGAGATGTCGGCGATTTCGCGCGGATTGCGCCCGATGGCCGGCCCGGCGCCCCGGTGCGTGCCACGGGTCGGCCCCAACCTTGACAACGGGCGGGACCGCCGGCGAGGCAGGCGGCAAGGGGGCCGCACCCCGGCCGACGTCACTGTATCGGGCTCACCGAGGTCGACATGCTCTGCGGACGTTGCCGTGAAACTCCCGCCGCAACGCGGCGCAATGGCCGAATGATCCCCCGGGAGATCGACGACGCCGAGCCGCTTGCCCGCATTCTATGCTCCGCATGTGGAGAGGTGCTCCCCGACCCGGACCCGACCGATGGGATCCTCGAGAAGCTGGTGCAGCTGTCTCGATTCGGGCTCGTGGGTGGTGGCAGCCCGTTGCTGCGCAAATGGTGAGGTCGGAAACGGCCGGGAAGAGAGTCGATCATGTGTGGAATCGTCGGGTACGTGGGTGGGCGCGAGGCGGCGCCGCTCCTCATCGAAGGGCTCCAGCGACTGGAGTATCGCGGGTACGATTCGGCGGGGGTCGCGATCCAGAACGGCCGCGGGTTGCGGTTGCAGAAGGTCGTCGGCCGTGTGCAGGCGCTCCGGGCGCGGATCGATTCGGACCCGATCCACGGGTCGACCGGGATCGGGCACACCCGGTGGGCGACGCACGGTGCGCCGACGGAGCCGAACGCGCACCCGCACGTGGACTGCACGGGCACGATTGCGCTCGTCCACAACGGGATCATCGAGAATGCCGACGCGTTGAAGACTCGCCTCGAGCGGACCGGGCACGTCTTCCGAACCGAGACGGACACCGAGGTGCTGGCCCACCTGATCGAAGAGGCGTCGGGCGAGACGCTCGAGGACCGGGTCATCGCGGCGTTGCGCCACGTGGAGGGGACGTACGGCCTGGCGGTCATGTCGCAGGAGGAGCCCGGGAAGATCGTCGTCGTGCGGCAGGGTTCGCCGGTGCTCATCGGCCTCAACGACGGGGAATACTTCGTGGCGTCCGACGCCGCGGCGGTGCTGGAACATACCCGTTCCGTGATCTACCTCGACGACGGCGATCTCGCGGTGATCACGCGTGACGGATACCGCATCATCGATCGCGATGCCCGGGTCCAGGACCGTACGATCTCGGACATCGAGTGGGATTTGGAGGCGATCGAGCTGGGCGGGTTCCCGCACTTCATGCTGAAGGAGATCTTCGAGCAGCCGAAGACGATCCTGAGCACGCTTCGCGGGCGACTGCTCCTCGACGAGGGGACGGCGCGGCTCAACGGGTTGAACCTCTCGCCGGCGGCGTGTGCCGGGATCGAGCGCATCGTGATCGTGGCGTGCGGCACCTCGTGGCACTCGGGGTTGATCGGCCGGCACATCATCGAGCAGCTCGCGGGGATCCCGGTCCAGGTCGAGTACGCCTCGGAGTACCGGTACCAGACGCAGCTCGCGCTGCCGAACACGCTGACCATCGCGATCTCGCAATCGGGCGAGACCGCCGACACGCTGGAGGCGATGCGCGCGGCGAGGGCCGTGGGCTCGCGCGTGGTCGGGATCGTCAACGTGGTGGGGAGCACGATCGCGCGGGAGGCGGACGGCGGGATCTACCTGCATGCCGGCCCGGAGATCGGCGTGGCGTCGACGAAGGCGTTCACGAGCCAGGTCGTCGCGCTGCTGCTCCTGGGGCTCTATCTCGGCCGCCAGCGGGGGCTCTCGGTCGACGAGGGGCAGGAGCTGATCCGCGAGCTGGCGCGTATCCCCGAGCTGGTCGAGCGCGCCCTCGGGCTCGATGGCCGGATCCGGGAGATCGCGCGGATCTACGCCGATGCGACGAACTTCCTCTACCTCGGCCGGGGCGTCAACTTCCCGACCGCGCTGGAGGGGTCGCTCAAACTGAAGGAGATCAGCTACATCCACGCGGAGGGCTATCCGGCCGCGGAGATGAAGCACGGCCCGATCGCGCTGATCGACGAGAACATGCCGGTCGTCTTCGTGGCGCCGCAGGACCCGATCTACGCCAAGGTCGTCTCGAACATCCAGGAGGTGAAGGCGCGGGGCGGGCGGATCATCGCGGTCTGCACCGAGGGCCGCGACGATCTGGGGGCGCTCGTCGACCACCGGCTCCCCGTCCCCGCGACGCACCCGCTCCTCTCGCCGTTGGTGACGGTGATCCCGCTCCAGCTCCTGGCGTACCACATCGCGGTGTTGCGGGGTTGCGACGTCGACCGGCCGCGCAACCTGGCGAAGTCGGTGACGGTGGAGTGAGCGGGGCCGGGTGGCCGGTCGGGGTCGGCGGTGGGGCGGGGAGTGCCGCGGCAGGGCCGGCGGGGCGCCCGGCGGGGGAGTGGCGCGACGTGCGCCCCCCGGTCTACATTGATGGAGAACTCGCCAACAGCCCCGAACGGGCGTCACCGAACGACGAGGTTTGGAATGAAGCTGCGACGCTACGCACTCGCCTGGCTGCTCCTCCCCTTTCTTGCCGCCTGCGGCGGGGATGACGACGACGGCACGGGGCCGGACAGCTCGGTCGACGGAAACTACGCGCTGGTCGAGGTGAACGGCCAAGCGCCGCCGGTGGTCGTCTACACCCAGCAGACGGACGACGGTCAGGTGGACGTATCGGTCGTCGGCGGGGGGATCGCGCTGAGCAACGGCAAGTACGAGATGAAGCTCACGCTTCGCCTCGTCCAGGCCTCGTTCGAGTACACCTTCCGGGACACCGGCACTTTCAAGGTGAGCGGGAGTACGATCACCTTCGACACGGACGACCCCAGGACGAACGAGGTGGCGGTCGGGACCCTGCGCGGGGGCGAGATCCGTTTCACGGCGTCCGACGCGGAGTTCGGCGAGATCTCGGTGGTCTTCCGCAAGTAGCGCGAGGGGTGGTGCGGCCGGGACGGCATGCGGGAGCGTGTCGTTCCGGCGCGCCGTCGTCGGCCCGTGGACGCGGGCCGGCCTCGCCGAGCCCTGTCGGAGGCCCTCCCGGCTCCTTGCCGCCCGCGCTCCCGGCCGTCTAACTTCCGCGCCAGGCGATGATCGCTCTGGCGCGACATCGAATGGCATCCCACCCGACCGGATGATCCCATGACATCGATGCGAACCCCGAGCGGTTCGGCCGAGCCCGTGATCGAGCTTCGCGGGCTGCGGAAGCGATTCGGCGCGGTAACGGCGCTCTCGGGGCTGGACCTGACGGTGCCCCGGGGCGCGACGTACGGGCTCCTCGGCCCGAACGGCGCCGGCAAGACGACGACGATCCGCATGCTGCTCCGGATCTTCGAGCCGGATGCCGGCGAGATCCGGCTCTTCGGCTCGCCGATCACGCAAGCCGCGCTGGACCGCATCGGCTACCTCCCGGAGGAGCGCGGGCTCTACCGGCGGATGCGGGTGGCGCGGCTGCTCACCTTCCTGGCGGAGTTGAAGGGGGTCCCGCCGCGCGAGTCGGCGCCGCGGATCCGTGCGTGGCTGGAGCGGCTGGGGCTGGCGGACCGGGCGGAGGCGAGGTTGCAGGAGCTGTCGAAAGGGAACCAGCAGAAGATCCAGTTCATCGGCGCGGTGCTGCACGAGCCGGAGCTGGTGATCCTGGACGAGCCCTTCAGCGGCCTGGACGTGATCAACCAGCAGGTGCTGAAGGAGATCGTCCTCGACCTGAAGCGTCAGGGTCGGACGATCCTCTTCTGCACGCACATGATCGAGCAGGCGGAGAAGACGTGCGACCACGTCTGCATCCTGGCGCGGGGGGAGAAGGTGGTCGACGGCCGGATCTCCGAGGTCCGGCGTCGGCACGGGGGCACCTACGTCGCGCTCCGGCTCGATCGCTGGACCCCCGAGGCGAGCGCGCGGCTGAAGGCGCTCCCGATGGTGGCGGGGTTGAGGGAGGAGGGGAGCGACGTGGAGGTCTCGCTGCGCCCGGGGAGCGACGCGCAGGAGCTGCTCCGGGCCGTGGTCGCCGCCGGGTTGCATCTCAAGCGCTTCGAGGAGGTCGAGCCGTCGCTCGAGCAGATCTTCCTCGATCGGGTGGGCGAGGAGGCGGCGGCGAGCTGGCGGCAGGAGCGGGAGGTGGCGCATGTCTAGGACCTGGGCGGTCGTGAAGCGCGAGTTCACGGAGATGATCCGGACCAAGGCGTTCGTGATCGGGACCGTGCTCGGCCCGGCCTTCATGGTCGGTCTGATCGCGCTGCAGGTGCTGATGGCCAAGACCGGTGCAGGGGAGCGGACGATCGCGATCGTGGACGCCACCGAGGCCGGTCTCGGTTCGCGGGTCTCCGCGCTGCTGGCCCCGGCGCCGGCGCGGGCGAGCGGGGAGGGGGAGGCTGGCGCCGCCGGGTCGCGCGGGGATGGCGACGTCGCCCGTTCGCGGTTCGAGGTGGAGCTCCACCCTCTCGGCGACCGGGACCGCGAGGCGCTGCGCGCCGAGCTTCTCGCCCGCGTGGAGGCGAAGGAGCTCGACGGGATCCTCTGGATCCCGAGCGGAGTCGCGGCCGGGGAGGGCGTGCTCTACGAAGGGCGCAACGCGACCAACATCGCCGAGCTGGAGCGGGTCCGCGGGGCGGTCCAGGTGGCGGTGCAGGGCGCCCGCCTGAGTGCGGCGGGGATCGACCCGGCGCGCGTCGGCGAGGCGTTGCGCCCCATCGCTTTCGACGCGCGCAAGGTCGGAGGCCGGGCCGCGAGCGGGACGCCGATGGCGCTCGTCATGCTGACCTACATGCTGGGCCTCGTGGTCTACATGGTCGTGATCCTCTACGGGCAGGCGGTGCTTCGCGGGGTGCTCGAGGAGAAGCGCGACCGGATCGTCGAGGTGGTGGCGAGCTCGATCCGTGCGGACCAGCTCCTGGTCGGCAAGGTCGTGGGGATCGGTGCGGCGGGGCTGCTCCAGGTCTCGATCTGGATCGCGTTCGCGGCGTTCGCGCTCACCCGTGGCGAGCTCATCGCGGCACGCTTCGGCGGCACGCTCCCGGAGATGCCCGCGGTCCCCGCCTCCCTCGGCGGCGTATTCCTCTTCTTCTTCCTGGCCGGTTTCTTCCTCTACGCGTCGATCTTCTCGGCGATGGGCGCGATCGCGACCTCCGACCAGGAGGCGCAGCAGCTCCAGTTCCCGGTGATCATGCTGCTCGTCGTCGCGATCTCGATGATGATGCCGGTCCTCAACGACCCGAGCGGGACGATCGCGGTGGTCGGGTCGATCATCCCGTTCACCGCGCCGATCGTCATGCCGATGCGGGCGGCGATCAGGGAGATCCCCCTGGTGGAGCTGGCCGGTTCGGTCGTGATCGTGACGTTGACGGCGCTCGGGGTGCTCTGGGTCTCGGCGAAGATCTACCGGATCGGGATCCTGGCGACGGGGAAGCGCCCGTCGGCTGCGGAGGTCTGGCGCTGGATCCGGACGGCGTGATCGCACTCTTCGTCGCGCTCTGCGCTCTCGTCCTCCTCGTCCTGGCGTGGGTCCTCCTCGAGCTGCGGCGGCTGGCCCGGACCTCGCCCGAGCCGGTCGCCCGGCTCGAGGCGAGGGTCGAGGCGCTGACTCAGCACCTGGGTGAACGGATCGGGCAGTCGACGACCGTGGCCGGGCAGTGGTCGTCGGTCGTGCAGCGCCAGGTCGCCGAGGCGAGCCGCGCGCTCGGCGTCGTCGCCGAGCGGCTGGGGCGTCTCGACGAGGCGACGCGGCAGGTCGAGCGGGTCGGCCAGTCGATCGCGGGGCTGGAGCGGCTCCTGGCCTCGCCCAAGCACCGCGGCGGTCTCGGCGAGTGGACCCTCGAGCTGCTCCTCACCGAGGCGCTCCCCGCCGATCAGATCGCGCGGCAGCATCCGCTCCCCTCGAGGGGCGTGGTCGTCGACTTCGCGGTCCGCGCGGCGGACGGGCAGCTCATCGCGATCGACAGCAAGTTCCCGCTCGAAGCGTTCCGTCGGCTCCTCGAGGCGGAGCGGGAAGGCGACGACGTGGCCGCCGCTCGTCGTCGCGAGCTGCATCGTGCCGTCCGTGCCCGCGTCGACGAGATCGCGCGCAAATACATCTCGCCCGAGGACGGGACGCTCGACTTCGCGCTGATGTACGTTCCGTCGGAGAGCATCTATTACGAGCTCGCGGTGCGGGATGCCGGCGAGGCGTTCCTGGCGTACGCGCGGGAGCGGCGGGTCGTGGTCTGCTCGCCGAACACGCTCTACGCGTATCTCCAGGCGATCCTCTTCGGTCTGCGCGGGGTGCAGATCGCTCGGGATGCGCGGGCGATCCGCGCGGCGCTCGAGCACCTTCGTCAGGACGTGGCGGGGGCGAGGGAGTTCTTCGACCGGGCCGCCGGGCAGTTCCGCCACGCATCGCAGAACCTCGAGGCCGTGGGCGCGGCGCTGGGCCGGGTCGAGGCGAGGCTGGATGCGGTCCGCGAGATCGGCGATGGCGCCGGGAGGGGGAGGTGCCGGTAGCGGAGCGGGTGGCCGGTGTCGGACGGGCGTGGCGCGTGGCGGCGCGGGTCGCGTACGCCGGCATCATCTTTCTGGCCACGCTGACCCGGCTGCACGCCGATCCCGATCCGGGCGAGATCGTGCGTCGCCTCGGGAATGCGCTCTCCCCCACCTTGGGGCCGAGGGACGCCGTCGACGGGATCCGCAACATCCTGCTCTTCGCCGGGTGGGGGGCGACCTGGATCCTGACCGCGGCGGCCGGCTCGCTGTGGCGGCGGGTCGTCGCGGCGACGCTGGTCGGCGGAGCGCTCAGCTTCCTGGTCGAGGCGGTACAGCTCGTCTCGCCGGTCCGAACCTCGAGCATCCTGGACCTGACGACGAACACCGGCGGGGCGCTGGTCGGGGCGCTGTTCGTGGCCCTGGCGCTGGATCTCGTCCGGAAGGGCGTCGGTCGCCGGTCGTTCGTCGGGGTGCCGGCCTTCCTCTTCGCGGGCGTCTACCTCGGGGCGGTGGTGCTGGAGACGCTCGTCCCGCTCTTCCGCCACGGCCCGGTCCCCGGCTCGGCCGGCGGGCCGCTCACCCGATTCGCCGCGAGCTGGGCCGCGCTTCGCGCCGACCCGAGCCTGAGCCTACCGTTGACCGATCTCGCGCTCTTCGCGCCGGCGGGGGCGTTCATCGTCATGGCGTTGGCCGAGGCGGGGTTGGGTTACGGGGTGGCGGCCCGGGTCGCGGCGTTGGGGGGTGCGGGGGTGGTGGCGGCGGTCGAGGTCGCGCGTGGGTTGGCCGGCGAACCGATCGAGCCCGGCGCCTTCGTCGTCCATGCCGTCGCGATCGTTCTCGGCGCGGTGGCTGCGGCCCGCGGGCTCCCCGGCCTGACGGTCCGGCTCCGGGGCCGGGCAAGGCCCCGTGCGCTCTGGGCGGCCTACGTCGGGGTCCTCGCCCTCTGGAGCCTTCGACCGTTCCTCCCCGAGGTGGACGGCGCCGCGATCCGGGAGCAGTTCTCCTCGGGGCACTTCATCCCGCTCTACGCGCTGGGCGGCAGGGTCGACCTCTTCAGCGCGACGGACGTCTGCATTCAGTTCCTGCTCTACGTCCCGCTCGGCGGCCTTCTCGCCGTCTGGCCGCTGCGTGCGGCGGGGGCGCTGGCCGGGTTCGGGCCGGCGGTCATCCTGGCCCTGGTCCTGGAAGCCGGCCAGATCTTCGTCGCGGGGCGGTTCTTCGACGTGACCGACGTGCTGGTCCAGGGCGCCGGCGCGGCGTGCGGCTGGATCCTCGTGCGGCGGGCGGGGTTCCGGCCCTACGGCGAGATGGGGGTCGGGCCCGCGGTGGGGGGTGGCCGGGTGGAGCGCCCGCGAGCCCCGGGCGGGGCGGGATGGTGATGCGGCCGTCGCACGCCGTGCATTCCCCCGAGTCGCTTCTCCGGGAGCTCGAGGCCCGCGGCGTCACGCAGATCCGCAGGGTCCGGTTCAAGGCGAACCGGGTCCGCCTCCTCTCGATCTCTCGTGACCGGGTCACGCTGAACCTCCACGAGTGTTTTCGGGAGGCGGGGCCGGCCGTCCTCGACGCCATCGCCGTCTTCATCCGGTCGGGGCGGAGGTCGGCCGCCTTCCGCGATGCGGTGAGGCGGCTCCAGAGCTTCGCCGCTCCGCGGCTCGCGGCGGCCGCGCGAGGCGGCGGGGGGACGGGCGGGGGCACCGACGCCCGGCCGCCCCGCCCCGGCCGCTGCTGCGGGACCCCGGCCCAGCGGGCGTTCCTGGCGACGCTCTACGCGGAGCTCAACCGATCGCGCTGCGGCGGACGCCTCCCCGCGACGGTGCCGCTGCGGTTCAGCGATCGGATGCGGCGTCGCCTCGGTCACGTGCGGTACCACGTGAATCCGGCCGGGGAGCGCGTCGTCGTCGAGTTGGCGCTCAACATCGATCTGCTGCTGGAAGGGAGCGAGGCCCAGCTCGTGGATACCCTGCTGCACGAGATGGCGCACGTGGCGGCGTGGTTGGAGCACGGTCATCGGGGCCACGGCGCGACGTGGCGGCGCATCGCCGAGCGGTTCGGTTGCGAGCCGCGGGCCTGCACCCGCATCCCGGTCCGGCGCCGCGCCCGCGGCCGCGCGCCGACCTCGCGGGTCCCGGTGCTCTCGCCCTGACGGGCGACGGAGGTCCGCGCCGCGCCGCGTCGTTGTTGACGCAGGCGGACCGCGCACCTACCTTGCAGGGAGAGATGCGGCTGGCGAGGGCGGTCCACCCGGGTGGACCGCCCTCGCGGCGTTTCGGGGTCCGGGGAGGCGCGGGCCCCACCCAACCCGGCGGTCCCGGCCGGCCGCGGTCGGCGTCGGTCGAGCAGGCCCGGCGGCCGGTCCGCCGGGCCCTTCCTTTGCCGGTGTCGTTCGGCTGGATGCCGCCAGGTACACCTCGCTCCTCCGGAGGCCGCCATGCCCCAGACGTTGGTGAGGGTCGATCCGACCCGGCCACCCGCCGAGCAGGACGTCCCGCTCCACAACCGCTGGCACCCCGAGATCCCACCCGTCGCGGCCGTCGACCCCGGGGCCGTCTTCCGGCTCGAGTGCCTGGATTGGACGGGTGGCCAGATCGGCGACAACGACAGCGCCGACGATGTCCGGGACGTCGACCTGACCCAGGTCCACTACCTGAGCGGCCCGATCGCGGTGAACGGAGCCGAACCCGGCGACATCCTCGTCGTCGACATCCTGGACATCGGCACGCTCCCGACGTGGGAGTGGGGCTTCACCGGGATCTTCGCGCGGGAGAACGGCGGCGGATTCCTGACCGAAAGGTTCCCCGAGGCGAGGAAGGCGATCTGGACCTTCGAGGGGATCTACGCCCGGTCCCGGCACATCCCCGGCGTCCGGTTCGCCGGGCTCACCCACCCCGGGCTGATCGGCGTCGCGCCGTCGCAGGAGCTCCTCGACCGCTGGAACCGGCGGGAGCGCGAGCTGATCGAGACGAACCCCGCCCGCGTGCCGCCCCTCGCCGAGCCGCCCAACCCGCGCGGCGCCCTGGTGGGCGCGCTCCAGGGCGCGGCGGCCGAACGCGTGGCGCGGGAGGGGGCGCGCACGATCCCCGGCCGCGAGAACGGCGGGAACTGCGACATCAAGAATCTCTCCCGCGGTTCGCGCATCTACTTCCCGGTCTACGTGAAGGGCGCCAACCTCTCCGTCGGCGACCTACACTTCTCCCAGGGGGACGGCGAGATCACCTTCTGCGGCGCCATCGAGATGGCCGGGTGGATCGACCTGCACGTCGACCTGATCAAGGGCGGGATGAGCACCTACGGCATCGCCCAGCCGATCTTCATGCCGGGTCCGGTCGAGCCGCGCTACTCGGAGTTCCTCGTCTTCGAGGGGATCTCGGTCGACGAGGAGGGACGGCAACACTACCTCGACGCCCACATCGCCTACCGCCGCGCCTGCTTGCAGGCGATCGACTATCTGACCCGCTTCGGCTACACCCCGGACCAGGCGTACCTCCTCCTCGGCTCGGCGCCGGTCGAGGGGCGGATCAGCGGGATCGTCGACATCCCGAACGCCGTGTGCACCCTCTACGTTCCGCTGGAGATCTTCGAGACCGACATCCGGCCGTCGGGAGAAGGGCCTGCGCGACGGGATCGGGGTCGGGAAGCCCGGACATCGTAGGAGGAAGCGATGCCCCTCTACCAATTCGCCTGCGATCGCTGCGGGCCTTTCGAGGAGTGGCGGCTCTATCGGGAGGCCGGCGGCGTCGGCGTCTGCCCGCGGTGCGGGCAGGCGGCGCCCCGGACCTACGCGGCCCCGGCCGTCTTCGGCACCGCGGCCGCGGCGCGAGCAGAGCGGGCGGCCCGCGCCGAGCCGCAGGTCGTGATGCGCCCGCACCACACCTCACGCACCCCGCACCGCGCCCACGGCCGACCCTGGGCGATCGGCCACTGATCGTGGCGAGGTGGCGTCGGGCTACCGCGCCCGGGGACGCACGACGAGGACCGGGACCTGGGCGGCGCGGATCAACTTGTCGGCCACGCTCCCCAACACGAGCCGCGCGATTCCGCCCCGGCCGTGCGTCGCCACGGCGATCAGGTCGGCGCCGGTCCGCCCGGCCTCTTCCAGGATCCCGGCCGCGGGGTTCGTGTGCTCGATGACCCGGGTCGAGACCGTGACCCCCTCCTCCCGGCTGAGTCGCTCGGCGATGCGGCCCAGTTCCTCTTCCGCCAAACGCATTCGCGGCCCCGTGAAGACCGTCGGCGGGAGGACGCCCGGACCCTCCGTGACCATGTCCGTGACGACGTACGGCGTGACGACCCGCACCAGCACCAATTCGCCATCGGCCAGTCGCGCCAGGGAGATGGCGTGGGGCAGGATCTGCTCGGCGAGCTCCGAGCCATCCAGCGGGACGAGGATCCTGCGGAATCCGTCCACGCCGGGGCGTTCGGCTGCGTGGTCCTCCGGCCGGATCAGGAGGATCGGAACCGACGAGCGCCGGACCAGACCGTCGGCCACGCTTCCGAGCCAGAGCCGGCTGAATCCGCCCCGGCCGTGCGTCGTCATGACGATCAGCTCGACGCCGAACTGCCGCACGTAGTCGTCGATCGTGTCGATGACCGGCCCCTCCAGCAGCACGGCCGTGCACTGGACGCCGGCCTCCGCGGAGACTCGCCCGGCGAGTTCGTTCAGGTATTCCCGTTCACGCTCTCGCAGACGGCGCTCCGCCTGGGCATCGACGGGCGTCGACCCGGCGAAGGGGAGGATCGCGACCGGCATGTGGATCTGGACCAGCCGGAGCGGGACCTGGGCGCGACGGGCGAGCCACATCGCCGCGGGTAGCGCCTGCTCGCTGAAGCTCGAACCGTCGAGCGGGACCAGGATCGATCGGGCCATTCGTCTCTCCTTGTCAGGCGGGCGGCCTCGGTCGAGACCGCCGCGCCGGGCGACGCCCTCGTCGCATTGCGCCCCTTCGAGGGGAGGTACATCTTAAGTTGTAACACTCACGCCCCACGACCACCACCCCATGGACCCGAAAACCCGATTCGCGCTGGTCGTGGCGTGCGCGCCCGTGCTCGCCGCCGCGGCCGGGGCCGCCGTGCCGTCCCCCGACCCGGCCCCCGGAATCTCCCTGGCGCTCGCCGAGCACCGCGCGCACTCGATCTCCGACGTCCGCTACGACCTCGACCTCTCCATCCCCGAGAACAGGACCGAGCCGATCCGTGGGACGGTCACGATCCGGCTCCGGCTGCGCGATCCCGCCGACCCCCTCATCCTCGACTTCCGCCAGCCCCGAGAGCGGATCCTCGCCGTCACGGTCGGCGGTCGGCCCGCGCCGTACGACGCCGTCAACGGCCACATCGTCCTCCCGCCCGACGCCCTCCGGGCGGGCGAAAACCGGATCGAAATCGAGTTCCTGGCGGGGGACGAATCGCTGAACCGCAACGACGACTTCCTCTACTCCCTCTTCGTCCCCGACCGCGCCTCCCTCGCCATCCCCTGCTTCGACCAGCCGAACCTCAAGGCGCGGTGGCGCTTGACCCTCGAGGTGCCCGCAGCCTGGGAGGCGGTCTCGAACGGCGCCGAAGTGCGGCGCGAGACCCGCGGCGACCGCGCCGTCGTCGAGTTCGCGGAGACGCAGCCGATCAGCACCTACCTCTTCGCCTTCGCCACCGGGGCGTTCCGGGTCGAGACCGCCGAGCGCGGCGGCCGGATCATGCGGATGCTCCACCGTGAGAGCGAGGCCGAAAAGGTCGACCGCAACCGCGACGCGATCTTCGACCTGCACCAAGCCGCCCTCGAATGGCTCGAGGCGTATACCGGCATCCCCTATCCGTTTGGGAAGTTCGACTTCGTCCTGATCCCCGCCTTCCAGTTCGGGGGGATGGAGCACCCGGGGGCGATCTACTACAACGCGTCGAGCCTCATGCTCGACGCCTCGGCCACGCAGAACCAGGAGCTCGGCCGGGCCAGCGTCATCGCCCACGAGACCGCCCACATGTGGTTCGGCGACCTCGTCACCATGAACTGGTTCGACGACGTCTGGACCAAGGAGGTCTTCGCGAACTTCATGGCGGCGAAGATCGTGAACCCGTCCTTCCCCGACGTCGACCACGAGCTCCGCTTCCTCCTCTCGCACTACCCGGCCGCCTACGAGGAGGACCGCACCGAGGGCGCGAACCCGATCCGCCAACCCCTCGAGAACCTGAACGAGGCGGGCTCGCTCTATGGCGCGATCATCTACCAGAAGGCGCCGATCGTCATGAGGCACCTCGAGCGGCTGGTCGGCGAGGCGACGATGCGCGACGGGCTCCGCGAGTACCTCCGCACCTTCGCGTACGCCAACGCGACCTGGCCGCAGCTGATCGAGATCCTCGACCGCCGATCACCCGAGGACCTGGCCATGTGGAGTGCGGTCTGGGTCGAGGAACCCGGCCGGCCGACGATCGCGACCGAGCTCGAGATCGCCTACGGGAAGATCTCGGCGCTGCGCCTCGTCCAGGCCGATCCCCGGGGCCGGGGGCGGATCTGGCGCCAGCGGCTCGAGGTGCTCCTCTCCTATCCCGACACCACGATCGTGATCCCGGCCCAGGTCGACGGCCCCGTCACTCGCGTCTCCGGCGCCGAAGGGCTCCCCGCGCCCGACTTCGTCCTCGCCAACGGCCGCGGCATCGGCTACGGCCTCTTCCTCCTCGATGGGCGGAGCCGGCGCCACCTGCTGCGCCATCTACCGTCGATCCGCGAGCCGCTGGTCCGCGGCGTCGCCTGGATCACGCTGTGGGACGCGATGCTCGAAGGGATCGTCGCGCCCGGCGAGCTCGTCGACCTGGCCGCCCGCGCGCTCGAGGCCGAGACGGACGAGCTGAATGTGCAGCGCATCGTCGCCTACCTGACCGGCACGTACTGGCGCTTTCTCTCCGGGACCGATCGGGCACGCCGTGCCCCCGAGATCGAGTCGCTCCTCTGGAGCCACCTCGAGCGTTCCGACACGCCGAGCCGCAAGGCCGTCTACTTCCGCGCGTTCCGCCAGATCGCGCTCACCCCGCCGGGCGTGGCGCGCCTGGTCCGGATCTGGCGCCAGGAGGAGGAGGTCCCGGGCCTCCCCCTCGCCGAAGACGACTTCACGACCCTCGCCCTCGAACTCGCCATCCGCGAGGTCGACGGGTGGAGTGAGATCTTGGAGACGCAGCGCCGCCGCATCGAGAATCCCGACCGGCGGGAGCGCTTCGAGTTCCTGATTCCCGCCCTCTCGGCGGATACCGCCGTGCGCGACGCCTTCTTCGCCTCCCTCGCGGACCCGGCGAACCGCCGCCGCGAGGCGTGGGTGCTCACGGCCGTCTCCTACCTGCACCACCCGCTCCGCGCCGCCCACGCCGAGCGGTACGTGCGCCCCGCCCTCGAGCTCCTCCCGGAGATCCAGCGCACCGGGGACATCTTCTTCCCCAAGCGCTGGCTCGACGCGACGCTCGGCGGGCACAACTCGCCGGCCGTCGCGGCGATCGTGCGACGTTTCCTCGACGACCGCCCCGAGCTGCCGACCCGGCTCCGCGGCAAGCTCCTCCAGTCGGCGGACGAGCTCTTCCGCGCGGCGGCGCTCCGGCCGCCCGAACCGGCCGGAACCTGATGCCGCGCGAGCCGGCTCTTGACACGCCATGAGGGCCGCCGCTACGATGACGCCATGACGACGCACGCGCCGACCTATTACGCCTATTCGTACTGGTATTACGCGACCCGTGCCACGGGCCGTGGGCGTAGGCGCATGCGCGACTGACGCACGCACGCTTCGATGCCTTCAGCGGTCCGTGGAAACTCCACGGGCCGCTTTTTTTCGTACCCTACAGCAGGAAGGAAACGATGTCGACGGCCACGATCGCACGGGACCCGGCCCCCTTCACCGCGAGGAGGGCGCAATGATCATCATCACGAGGCCCGGGATCACCGACTCGGAGCTCGACCAGATCCGTGAGCGGATCGAGGCCTACGGGCTGAGGACCCACGTCTCTCGCGGGGCGCAGCGCACGATCGTCGGGTGCATCGGCGACGAGTCGCTCCTCCAGGAGGTCGCGCTCCGCGCCCTCCCCGGCGTCGAATCGGTCATGCCGGTGCTCAAACCGTACAAGCTCGCGGCGCGGGAGTTCGTCGCCGAGCCGACCCTCATCCCCGTCGGCGACAGGGCCGGCACGACGGTCGGCGGGAAGGAGCTCGCCGTGATCGCCGGGCCGTGCTCCGTCGAGGGGAGGGAGATGCTCCGGACGACGGCGCTCGCCGTGCGCGACGCGGGCGCCAGGCTCCTGCGCGGCGGCGCGTTCAAGCCCCGCACCTCGCCGTACGCGTTCCAGGGCCTGGGCGAGGCGGCGCTGCGGTTCCTCGCCGAGGTCCGCGCCGAGACCGGGCTCCCCGTCGTGACCGAGGTCATGGACACGCGCCAGGTCGAGCTCGTCGCCGAGACCGCGGACGTGCTCCAGATCGGTGCACGCAACATGCAGAACTTCCCGCTCCTTTCCGAGGTCGGCCGGGTCCGCCGGCCGGTGCTCCTCAAGCGCGGACTCTCCGCCACCCTCAAGGAGTTCCTCATGGCCGCAGAGTACATCATGGCGCAGGGGAACCGGGATGTGATCCTCTGCGAGCGCGGGATCCGGACCTTCGAAACTGCGACAAGGAATACGCTGGATGTCGCGGCGATCCCGGTCCTCAAGGCGGAGACGCACCTCCCGGTCATCGTCGACCCGAGCCACGCCGGCGGGCGGGCCGAGCTCGTCGCGCCCCTCGCCTTCGCCGCCATCGCCGCCGGCGCCGATGGCCTGATCGTCGAGGTGCACCCCTGCCCGGAAGAGGCGCTCTCCGACGGCGACCAGTCGCTCACCCCGTCGGACTTCGCCTCCCTCATGCGACGGCTGCGCCCCTTCGCCGAGGCGGCGGGCCGAACCCTCCCCGGCGCCGGCGACTCCGAGGCCGTGGAGGCGGTCGCATGAGCGCCGGCGATCCCGCCTGGTCGGAGCTCGAGGCGATCCGGTCGGAGATCGAGCGGGTCGACCGCGCCCTCGTCGCGCTGATCGGCGAGCGGGTCCGCCTCGCCCGCGCCGTCGGCGCGGCCAAACGCGCCGCCGGGCTGCCGACCCTCGACCCCGCCCGCGAGGCCGCGGTCGTCCGCCGCGCCGGGGCCCTCGCCCGCGAGGCCGGCCTCGACGACGAGGAGGTCCGCTACATCTTCTGGCACCTCGTCGGCCTCTCCCGGCGGGCCCAGGTGGAGGAGGGGTGATGGAGATCGACCGCGTCGCCCTCATCGGGCTCGGGCTCATCGGCGGATCTCTCGCCCGCGACCTCGCCGCCCGCGGCGCGCGGGTCCTCGGGCACGACTGCGACCCGGAGACCCTCGAGGCCGCCCTCCACGACGGCGCGATCGCCGAGGCGCTGGGCCCCGGCCTCGAGGGGATCGAGGAGGCCGACGTCGTCATCCTCGCCGTCCCGGTCGCCGCCGCGCCCCCGCTCCTCGAGGCGCTGCGGCCCCGACTGCGCCGCGCCCACCTCATCACCGACGTCGGGAGCACCAAGCGCACGATCGGCCTCGCCGCCGCCCGCCTCGGCCTCGGCGACCGGTTCGTCGGCGCCCACCCCCTCGCCGGCGACCACCGTTCCGGCTGGGCCGCGGGCCGCCCCGGCCTCTTCCGCGACGCCCGCGTCTTCCTCTGCCCGACGCCGGCGACCTCCGTCGCCGCGCGAACCCTGGCGTCCACCCTCTGGACCACGGTCGGCGGTCGGCCCGAGTTCGTCGACGCCGACGAGCACGACCGGCGCCTCGCCTGGACCAGCCACCTCCCGCAGGCCACGGCGACGGCGCTCGCCGTCGCACTCGCCGACCGCGGGATCGGCCGGGCCGAGCTCGGACCCGGTGGGAGGGACACGACCCGCCTCGCAGCGAGCGCCCCGGGGATCTGGACCGACATCGCCCTCGACAACACGGCGTCGCTCGTACCGGCGATCGCCGCGCTCGAGGCCCGGCTCGCGGAGCTCCGCGACGCCCTCGAGCACGGCGACGCCGAGGCGGTGCGGGAGTTCTTCGCGAGAGGAAGGGATTGGGCGGACCGCGGACCGACGTGACCGCCGATTCGACAAGGGACTCCCGCTTTTCGGATTTCGTGCTATCTTAGGGGGTAGACCACGGCCCTGCGGTGCCGGCACCCACCGGCGCCGGGGGGCCGTTGCTTTCGCAGGATCCGGTTCCCCGAGGTCGATGCCTCGGCCGGGCCGCCCACCGAACGTTGCGGGAGTTTGCAATGCTCGAACAGATCAAGGCGAAGATTTCCGAGGAGCTGGATCGCCTCGGGCACGAGCTTTCCGTCACCCTGCCCGCCGCGATCCGCAAGGCGGTCGAGCTGGGCGACCTGCGCGAGAACGCCGAATACCATTCCGCGCTCGAGCGCCAGAAGTTCGTGCAGGCGCGCATCAGCCACCTGACCGAGCGGATGCGCGAACTCTCGAAGATCGACGTCAAGTCGATCCCGGAAGACCGCGTGGGCTTCGGCTCCAGGCTTCGTGTACGGAACATGGATACCGGCGACGAGTTCACTTACACGATCGTCGCGGGCGACTACATGGACATCGACGCCGGGCACATTTCGATGGCCTCGCCCCTGGGGCGCGGGCTCCTCGGCGCCAAGGTGGACGAGGAGGTCGTCATCCAGCTTCCGGGCGGACTGCGTCGATTCAAGGTCCTGGAGCTGACGACGCTCCACCAGATGGTCGAGTAGGGGGCGAGGGCAGCTCGCACCTGAAGCACGGCGCCCGGGTCGGGGTTCCCGCCGACCCGGGCGCCGTGTCCTAGGTTCGGTCCGTTGCGCTGCGCCCTGACCCCCCGCGCCCCCCGGCTTCGCCGACGGGTCAGTCCGCCGCCATCCGCCGCTCCGGGGCGCGCCCCTCCCCGATGTCGATGTTGAACCCCATGCGCCGCGGCTCGTTCGCCCGCCGCTTGAGCTCCTCGGCCAGGCGCTCGTACTCGCGCTCGGTCTCGGGGGAGACGGAGGCCCGGACCTCCGAGAGCGCCTGCTCGAAGAACCGCATCGAGACCTCGGTCGCCTCCAGGTTCTCGCGCAGCGCCTGGAGCCCCGCCCGGCGGACCAGGTCCTCGAGGTCGGCGCCGGTGTAGCCCTGCGTCCGGTCGGCGAGAGCTTCCAGGTCCACGTCGTCGGCGAGCGGCATCTCGGCGGTGTGGATCTCCAGGATCTTGAGCCGACCGTCCCGGTCGGGGATCGAGATGTAGACCAGCTCGTCGAAGCGGCCGGGGCGGAGCAGCGCGGGGTCGATCAGTGTCGGGCGGTTCGTCGCGCCGATGACGACCACGCCCTGCAGCTCCTCGAGCCCGTCCATCTCGGCGAGGAGCGTGTTGACGACGCGCTCCGTGACCGCCGGCTCGCCGAGCCCGCCGCCGCGCTGCGGCGCGAGGGACTCGATCTCGTCGATGAAGATCACCGTGGGCGCGACCTGCCGGGCCCGCTGGAAGAGGCGGCTGACCTGCTGCTCCGACTCGCCATACCACTTCGAGAGGAGGTCGGACGACTTCGTCGCGATGAAGTTCGCCTCCGACTCTCGCGCGACCGCCTTCGCCAGCAGCGTCTTCCCGGTGCCGGGCGGGCCGAAGAGGAGGAACCCCTTCGCCGGCCGGATCCCGAGCCGCCGGAACGATTCCGGGTGCTTGAGCGGGAGCTCGACCCCCTCGCGGAGCAGCCGCTTCGCCTCCTCGACCCCGCCGACGTCGTCCCACCGGACGTTGGGGACCTGGATCATGATCTCGCGGAGCGCCGAGGGCTGTACGCGCTTGAGGGCGTTCTGGAAGTCGTCGTTCGTGACCTGGAGCCGCTCCAGGACCTCGGCGGGGATCTCGTTCTCCTGGAGGTTGATCTCCGGGAGGTTGCGCCTCAGCGTCTCGATCGCCGCCTCGCGGGCCAGCGCCGAGAGGTCCGCGCCGACGAAGCCGTAGGTCACGCGCGCGAGCTCGTCGAGGTCGACGTCCGGGGCCAGCGGCATCCCGCGGGTGTGGATCGCCAGGATCTCGCGCCGCCCGTCCTGGTCCGGGACCCCGACCACGATCTCGCGATCGAAGCGCCCGGGGCGGCGGAGCGCCTCGTCGATGGCGTCGATCCGGTTCGTCGCGCCGATGACGACCACATTCTGCCGCGGTTCCAGCCCGTCCATCAGCGTGAGCAGCTGCGCGACGACCCTGCGTTCGACTTCCCCCGTGACCTGTTCCCGCCTCGGCGCGATCGAGTCGATCTCGTCGATGAAGATGATCGACGGCGCCTGCTGCTGCGCCTGCTGGAAGATGTCACGCAGTCGCTGCTCCGACTCGCCGTAGAACTTCCCCATGATCTCGGGGCCGGCGATGTGGAAGAAGGCGGCGTCCGCCTCGTTCGCGACCGCCCGCGCCAGGAGCGTCTTCCCGGTCCCGGGCGGGCCGTGCAGCAGCACCCCCTTCGGCGGGTCGATCCCCAGCCGCTGGAAGAGCTCCGGGTGCTTGAGCGGGAGCTCGATCATCTCGCGGACCTGGTCGATCGTCTCGCCCAGCCCGCCGACGTCGTCGTAGGTCACGTCGGCGCGCCGGGGGACCTCGGCCTGCTCGACGTACTCGGGGAGGAGCTCGATCTCCGTGTCCTGGACGACCTGGACGATCCCCCGCGGCTGCGTCGAGACGACGCGGAGCCGGATCTCCTGGAGGCCGTACGCCGGCTGCTCGAAGAACATGCGGAAGATGTCCTCGGGGAAGAGGCTCTCCGGCGTCGCCGCCGTGCGCCGGTAGACGGAGGTCGAGATGATGTCGCCGGCCACGAGGGGGCGCTGGAAGAGGGTCCTGCGCAGCATCTCCCCGGAGCCCATGAGGCGGAGGTTCTTCTGCGCCGGCGCGAGCTGGACCCGGCGGGCCGGCCTGAGCTCCGCGCGGCGGACCTCGACCGGGTCGCCGATCCCGACATCGGCGTTCGCGCGCTCGAGCCCATCGAGGCGGATGATCCGGAGCCCCTCGTCCTCGGGGTAGGGCGGGACCGCGATCGCAGCGGTGGTCCGCTTCCCGACGATCTCGATGACGTCGCCCTCGCGCAGCCCGAGCGACTGGAGCGCCTTCTGGTCGATCCGCGCGACGCCGCGCCCCACGTCCTGGGGCTTGGCGCTCGCCACCTGGAGTCTGATGCCCTCCCGGTCTTGCCCCTCTCGCTCAGCCATGGGCCGGTCCTCCTCGCTGGTGAGATCCCCGCCCCGGCCGGTGGGCGGGCGCCCGGCGCTGCGCGCAAGATCCGTGCACGGGGGGGGAGTGGGGAAGGGGGATTCCGGCGGGCACGGGCGCGCCGATCCCGTACCGCCGCAGCCGCGAACGGGACGGGCCGCGACGGATTCGTCGCGGCCCGTCGCCTGTGGCCCCGCAAACCCCGGGGACGGCGGGGCCTACCGCCCGTCCCCGGTCGCCGCCGTCGGCTTGCGCACCATCGGGTACTCGATCCCGAGCTGCTCGAGGTACGTCGCGTACCGGCTAGGATCGTAGCGCAGCTTCTCGAGCATCGGGCGGAAGCGCGCCATCTTCTCCTCGTTCAGATGCGTCGGCGGCGGGGTGCCCCTCGGGATCAGCGAGACCCACTGGTACTCCTTCGTCTGGACCTCGCGGAAGTAGCGCTTGGCCTCCTCGAGGAGCTTCGCATTCGTCAACAGATCGATCGCGGTCATGGCGATGACGCGCGAGCCGTAGTTCGAGCCCTTGTGCGCGATCGGCGTCGCCATCGCGATCGCGCTCGACCAGTGGTGCCCGACCATCCCCGGGATGTTCGCAGGGTAGCGCAGCCGCACGGTCGGGATGATCCAGGAGACCTCGGCGATGTCGTCGCTTCCGCCGCCCATCCCCTGGTCGGCCTCGCGGAGCTCCTTCCGTACCTGGGTCCGGAGCCCCACCGTGTCCGCCCCGAGCTCGCGCTGCGCCGCCTTGGCCAGCGCCTGGTCGGCCTCCGACCATTGGGGCATCCCGACCGCCAGGATGTTGGCGTGCATCGCCTCGGCCATCGGCTTGTTGTAGTTCTGCGGCCACGCCGAGCCGAGGATCCGCTCCTCGACCGTGGTGCCGGTCATCATCGCCGCCGCTTGCGCCATCGTCTGACCGAGCTCGTGCAGCTCCTTGATGTGCGGGTAGTCGAGCTCGCGGAAGTAGTACCAGACCGTCGCCTCCGAGGGCACCACGTTCGGCTGGTTCCCGCCGTTGGCGACGATGTAGTGCGAGCGCTGCTGCAGCCGCAGGTGCTCGCGGCGGTAGTTCCACCCGATGTTCATCAGTTCGACGGCGTCGAGGGCGCTGCGGCCGGCCCACGGCGAGCCCGCGCTGTGCGCCGACCGGCCGTGGAAGGTGAAGGTCGTCGAGACCAGCCCCGAGCCGCTGATCCCGTAGACCGTGCTCATGTCGCTCGATACGTGCGTCGAGAGCATCGCGTCCATGTCGGCGAATAGGCCGTCCATGACCATGTAGGTCCGGCTGGCGACGAGCTCCTCGGCGACCCCGGGGATCACCCGGATCTCGCCCGGGATCCCGTACTTCTCCATGATTCGCTTCGTCGCGATCGCGGCGACGACATCCACCGCCGGCGCGCTGTTGTGCCCCTCGCCGTGGCCCGGCCCGCCCTCGATCAGCGGTTCGTGCCACGGGACGCCCGGCTTCTGCGAGGTCTCCGGGAGCCCGTCGATGTCGCCCATGATCCCGATGACGGGCCGCCCGCTCCCCCAGCTCGCGATGTAGCAGGTCGGCATCCCGGCGCACCCGCGGGTGATGCGGAACCCTTCCTTCTCCAGGATCCCGGTGATGTAGTCTGCGGTCCACTGCTCCTGGAAGCCGAGCTCCGAGAAGCTGAAGACCATGTCGACGATTTCCTGCGAGAGCTTCTGAAGCGACGCGACCTCGGCGGCGACCTCCTTCTTCAACTGGTCCGTCGACGGGCGCCGTTGCGCGAGGCCGGGGCCCGCGAACGCGGCGAGGAGCGCGGCCGCGGCGGCGAGCCGGAGCAGCGGGAGTGGAACGGGAACTCTCATCACGTGCCTCTCCAATGAGTGGACAGAGAACCGGGATGGCGAATCGTACCGCCTCCCCGCCGGGCGCCGTCGCGGCGAGGGAGCTTCGCCCTCACGGCAGGGGCGGCGAAGCTCGGGGCAGGGGCGTGACGCGACTGTACGGGGAAGCGGGACGGGTGCGACCATGCGCAACGTAAGCCGTTCGGGTGCCGGCGGCAACGGTTCCGCGCCCGGCGCTCGGCGGGCGGCCGCGGGCGTTCGCACCGCCCGGCTCGACAACGTTGACCGCGACCGGGTCCGCCCCTACCATCGGGGATGCGGCTCGGCGCGCGCGTCCACGCCGGTGCCCATGCCTGCCGCGGATGTACCCGCCCCGGACCGTCCACCCCGCCGGGGCACGCACCCGCTCCCCCAGCCCGGAGAGGAGGATCCCCATGCGCCATCTCATCCTGGTTCCCCTGGCGGTCGCCACCCTCGCGGCGGGGTGCGCTCCACGCGACCGGGGCGCCGGCGGCGCGAGCGCAGTCGGCATGCGCGACCTCCTGACCGCCGACGAGATCGCGGCCAGGGCCGACCTGCCGACGGCGCTGGACGCCGTGCGCCGGCTCCGCCCCGAGTTCCTCCGCCACCGCGGCGCCACTTCGATGCGTACGGCCGCGCCCGACCCGGTGATCGTCTACCTCAACGGCGTCAACGCCGGCGGGATCGGGATCCTCGAGCAGATCCGGGCGATCGACGTGATCGAGATCCGCTACGTGAACGGACGGGACGCGACCACGCGCTACGGCACGGGCCACGGCGGCGGCGTCCTGGAGGTCAGGACCGGGACCTGACTGCGGTCCGCGAACGCGATCCACCCCCTACCGGCTGTGCGGCGATGCGTCCCGTGGGCACCGGTCCCGGTCCCCCCGGCGCGCCGACCTTCCTTTGCAACCCTCTTGGCTCCTCCAGCCTCTAATCCTTTGCGAGCGCGACGGCCCGGCGAGCCGGGGAGACCGGCGGCCGAAACCGAGTCGCCCGCGCTTGCGTAAGGGGCTTCGGTCGGTCGGACCCGGTCCGGATCGCCCGCCCGACAGGAACCAGGATTTCAAGCGCGGGTCACGCCGCGTTCAGGATTATGGAGGGGATCATGCGTAGCAACGAATCGACGATGCAGATGATGCTCGTGGCCAAGGGGTTCGGGGCCGCGGCGGCCTATCTCGGCGCGATCGTGGCTCTGATGTATCCGGTTGTCGAGGCAGCCGGTCTTCTGGGTTAACGGTCGCGTTCGGCCGTTTGGAATAGATGACGGGGGCGGGTCCGACGGATCCGCCCCCGATCCATTGCCCCGTGCGGCCGCGGGTCGCCGGCACCGGGCGAGCACCGGCGGCCCACCCCGTGGCGGCCGTCCCGCGGTGACCCCGAGAGCGGTCACCCCCGATGGCGCTCACTCCGCGCTGGCGACGCCCACCCGTTCCAATGCTTCCTTGAGCCCGGGATCCTCCCTCGAGACCGGTCCGAGCCGCCGCCAGACGACGGTCCCCTCGGGGTCGATCACGACGGTGACCGGAACGCCCTGGGTGGCGAAGGCAGTGGCAACGCGCTCCGCAGGGTCACGGAGGATCGAGAAGGTGATCCCGTAGTCGTCGAGGAACTCGCGCACCTGGTCGTCGGAGCCGGCGGCGTCGACGCTCACGCCGATGACCCTCAGCCCCCGCGGGCCGAACTCCTCGTGGAGCGCCTGGAGGTCGGGCATCTCCTTGCGGCAGGGGGGGCACCACGTCGCCCAGATGTTGAGCAGCACCGCCTGGCCGCGGAGCGAGGCGAGGGAGATGGAATCGCCGTCCAGCGTCACGGCGGCGTAGTCCGGCGCCGGGCGGCCGACCTCGCCGCGCGAGGCCGGGGCCTCCGCGCAGGCGGCGATGAGCAGGGGGACCAGCAGGATCGAGCGCTTCATCGTCATGTCCTCGTCAGCTTGGCGATGGCGAGACGTACCCGCGAGGGGTGCCCGGGTTCGGTCCACGCGAAGACGACCTCGTCGCCGCTCCGCGCCATCCGCGGGAAGCCGCTGGCCCGTTCCGCGCTGGACGCGGCGATCGTGAGCGCCGGCCCGATGGCGCCATCGGCCTCGACCCGCCGCACCCTGACCTCGGCGCCATCGCCGGTGCGCTCGATCCAGCTCACCAGCGCGCCGCCGCCCGGGAGGAGCTCGACGTCGACCCGGCCGGCGGGGTCCCCGTCGTCGACCCGGATCGGCGCGCCGAAGCTCGCGCCGGCATCGTCGGAGAAGGCGAGCCGGACGCGCGCGGTGTCGCGTGCGGCGGTGAACCACGCGATGGCAACGCGGCGCCCCTCGGCGGCGATCGCCGGCCCGTTGACGGGGCACGCCGCGATCGCCCACCCGTCGTCGTGGACGACCCGGGGCTCCATCCAGCGCCCGCCGACGCGGCGCACGACGACGATGTCGCGGACCTCGTCGGCCGAGCGGTCGCGGTAGGCGACGATCGGGCCGTCGGCGGTGAGTGCGGCCGCCGTCTGGCAGCAGTCGCAGGTCCGGCCGTCGAGGAGGTGTTCATCGGCGAGGACGCCGTCGGGGCCGATCGTCGCCGTGCGGATCGTCATCTCGCCTTTCGGATCGTGGCTCCCGGCGCCCGCCTCGGCGTACTCCCGGCCGTCGAGCCAGACCGCGACGAGACGGCCGTCCTCATCGGCGAGGAGGGAGACGAAGCCGTGCTCGGTGACGGTCCCGTCGCGGTGGGGGATCACCGCCGGGCTCCAGGTCGCGCCGCCGTCGGTCGAGCGGGCCAGGTGGATGTCGTAGGCGGCGCCGCGGCCGGTCCGGACGAGCCAGTGCGCGGCGAGGGAGCCGTCGGGGAGCGGGGCGAGGGACGGAAAATCGGCCCAGTTAACGAAGAGGTCGTCGCTCTGGACCACGCTGGCGGGCGCCGACCAGCCCGCACCATCGCGGACCGAGAACTTGAGGGCGAAGGTTCCGTCTCGGGTCGAGGCCCCGGAGGTTGGGGTCCCCGGCGCGGGCTCGAGCCAGCTCAGGTAGACGCGGCCGTCGGGGCCGACGGCGAGGTTCGGCTCGCCGCTTCCCGGCGCGGTCGGCGAAGCGAGCTCGACGATCTCGCCGAGGGGTGGGGGCTCGCCGGGCCCGGCGCCGCAACCGGCGGCGACCGTCGTCGCCGCCAGGACGAGCAGCTCGCCTACCGGGCGCACGACCGGAGCGAATCGAACATTGATCAAGACGGCTCACTCCTCTCCGGCGCGGACACGGAAGATCTTGCCTCTTGCGTAGGGTGAGTCCGCACCCCATCGTAGCGTCAAAACCATGGGCGGGCAATCGGTGGAGCGCCGAAGCTCACGTCCCCCATCCCCTGGGCCGGCATCGGGGCCTGCCGATGCTCGCCACCCGTGGTAACCACCACTCGTCCTTGCCTAACCGGCGTCGTGAAGGCGCCACGTCCACACCCACACCCAACGGAGCAATGGGCACCAACAGGAGGAGCGGATGATGTCTGTAACGTCTGAAGCCCGGGGCATCCGATCGCGGGTCGTCGGCAGGGCATGCCGAGCCGCGTGGACTGCCCTGTGCCTGGCCCTGGCGAGCGCAGCCCCACTGGCCGCGCAACAACAGGGGGCTACGGTCGGCGGCGTGGTCGTTTCTGCGCGCACGGCGCAGCCGTTGGCCGGGGCCGCGATCTCGGTCGTGGGCACCACACGCGGCACGGTGACCAACGAGGACGGGCGGTTCCTGATCCCCGGCCTGCAGGGTTCCCAGTTCACGCTGAACGTCTCGATGATCGGCTACCGGTCCGTCACGGTCAACGCGAGCGCCGGTCAGCTGGACATCCGCGTCGAGCTCGAGGAGTCGGTCGTCGCTCTCGACGAGATCGTCGTCACCGGTACCGCGGGTGGGCAGACCAAGCGCGCCCTCGGCACGACCGTCGCCAAGGTCGACGCCGCGAACATGGTCGAGAAGGCGCCGGTCAACACGGTGACGGAGCTGATCAACGGCCGCGCGGCGGGTGTGTCGATCATCAACACCACCGGTATGGTCGGCGGCGGCAACCGCGTCCGGATCCGTGGCGCGAACAGCTTCTCGCTCTCCAACGAGCCGCTGGTCTACATCGACGGTGTGCGCGTCAACAACAACCAGGCGAGCGGCCCGATCAACCAGGCCTTCGGTTCGAGGAGCATCTCGCGCTGGAGCGACATCAACCCCGAGGACATCGAGAGCATCGAGATCATCAAGGGCCCGGCGGCCGCGACGCTCTACGGGACCGAGGCGGCGAACGGCGTCATCCAGATCATCACGAAGAAGGGTTCGGCCGGCAACGCTCGCTTCAACTTCTCGATGAAGCAGGGCGCGAACTGGTTCGCCAACCCCCAGGGCCGGCTCTGGACCAACTACGCGATGGTCGACGGCGAGCTCCAGTCGATCGACATCGTCGACCTCGAGAAGTCGCGGGGGAACGACATCTGGCAGACGGGGCACATCCAGCAGTACGACCTGAGCGTGACGGGCGGCACGGACCGGCTGCGCTACTACGTCTCGGGGAGCCACGAGAACACCACCGGCGTCGAGAAGGAGAACAGCGTCAAGAAGTGGGGCGCCCGGACCAACCTGAGCCTGGCGGCCACGGACAATCTCGACCTTACGGCGAGCATGGGGTACGTCACCGGCCGGACGAACCTGACCTTCGAGGCGGGGGGCGGCGGTTACACTTGGACGACCTACTTCGCCACGCCGGCCAAGCTGAACACCCCGTACCGCGGCTTCTACAGCTATCTCCCTGAAGTCTACGACGCCCTCTTCGATTCCTGGCAGGACCTCGAACGCACCACCCTGAGCTTCAGCGCCGATCATCGTCCGACCCCCTGGTTCAGCCATCGCCTGACGGTGGGGCGGGACCAGACGCGTGAGCAGGACAACGAGCTCATGCACAACGATCCGCGCTGGCTGTTCTTCTCGTCGTTCGCGGACAAGGGCTACAAGGAGATGTGGGACCGCAACACCGATTACACGACCGTGGACTACAATGCCACGGTGCGTGTGCCGGTGCCGGGGATGGACGGGCTCGAGTCCAGCACCTCCTTCGGTGCCCAGTACTACCGCTACTACCACGAGTACGTCTACGCCTACGGTGAGGCGTTCCCGACGCCGGGGCTCACGAGCATGAGCGCCACGACCCAGAACCGGGTCAACGGCGAGTACTCGGTCGAGAACGTCACGGTCGGCGCCTTCGTCCAGCAGCAGTTCGCGTGGCAGAACCGGCTGTTCCTGACGGCGGCCGTTCGCGCCGACGACAACAGCGCCTTCGGTGAGGAGTTCGACCTGGTCTACTATCCGAAGGTCAGCGCCTCCTGGGTGATCAGCGAGGAGCCGTTCTGGAACTTCGGCCTGATCAACACGCTGAAGTTGCGGACCGCCTACGGCCGGTCGGGGCTCCAGCCGAACGCCTTCGCGGCGATCCCGACCTTCGCGCCGGTCACCGGTCCGAACGACGTGGGGACCGTGACACCGGACAACATCGGGAACCCCGACCTGGGCCCCGAGGTGGGTGAGGAGATCGAGCTCGGCTTCGATGCCGACCTGATGGATGGCCGTCTCGGGATCGAGTTCACCTACTACAACCAGCGGACGAAAGACGCGATCCTGCTGCGCGAGGTCGCGCCGTCGACGGGTTACTCGGGCCAGCAGTACGTGAACGCCGGGGAGGTTGCCAACAGCGGTATCGAGCTCCTGGTCAGGGGCACGCCGTGGCAGACCGACCGGCACTCGCTGGAGCTCGGCTTCAACATCGCGACGAACAACAACGAGGTCGTGAGCCTCGGCTCGGTGACGGACGAGAACTTCCTCAGCGGCGGTTCCAACATCCAGCACCGCATCGGCTACCCGATCGGCTCGTGGTTCGGGCCGCGGGTGGTATCCGCGAGGCTCGATGACAACGGGAGGGCCGTCGACCGGATGTGCGACGACGGCAAGGGTGGCTCGATCCCGTGCTACAACGAGGCGGGTACGCTGGTCGCGCCGGCTGTCTACCTCGGCCGCACGATCCCGAAGGTCACGGGCGGGTTCAACGCGACGCTGACGCTCTTCGACAACTTCCGCATCTTCACCCAGCTCGACTTCAAGACGGGCTTCTCGAAGCTGGACGGGAACTTCCGCGTCCGCTGCCTGCTCTTCTCGCTCTGCCGCGAGAACCATGTGCCGCAGGACTACGACCCCGTCTACATCGCCGAGATCCAGGGCGGCGGCACGTTCCCGGGTGTCTCGATCGACCGGGCCGACTTCCTGAAGCTGCGCGAGGTCTCGGTGGCGTACACCCTGCCGTCGTCGTGGGCGGCCCGCTTCGGCGCGCGCAGCGCCAGCATCAGCCTGGCCGGGCGCAACCTGTACACGTTCACGGACTACATGGGCCTCGAGCCCGAGTCCGGCTTCAACAGCGGCGACCGTGGCGGCTTCTCGCTGTTCGAGCAGAACGTGCTGCCGCAGCTCGCCCAGTTCGTCGCGTCCCTCAACGTGAGCTTCTGAGGAGGGCCCGATGGACGGTTACAGGAACGCCAACAACGAACAGCGGACGGTGGCCATGATGGCTCGTATTCGATCGGCGCGCCGCGGGTGGGCACGGGGGGCGATCCTCGCCCTCGGTGTGGCCATCTTCGCATCGGCGTGCAGTCTCGACGACCTGCTGGAAGTCGAGATGCCGGACCAGATCCCGGCCGACGGGTTGATGGAGCCGAGGAACGCGAAGCTCCTGACCAACGGCGCGGTCGGCGACTTCGAGTGCGCCTTCGGCGCGTACGTCGCGCTCACGGCGATGATGGCCCAGGAGATGACCGATGCGTCGCCGACGGCCAACCGCTGGCCGTACGACCGACGCAACGTGCTGCCGACCGACGCGCTCTACAGCACCTTCGGGTGCACGTCGCTGGGCGTGTACACGCCGCTCTCGCAGGCGCGCTGGTCGGCGGACAACATCCTGGAGAACCTGAAGAAGTGGTCGGACGACGAGGTCGAGGATCGCCAGCTTCTCATCGCCACGGCGGCCGCGTACTCCGGCTACTCGCGCGTGCTGCTGGGCGAGGGCTTCTGCAGCGTGGCGATCGACAACGGCCCGGAGATGACGTCGGCGGCGGTGCTTCAGGAGGCGATCGGCAAGTTCAACGAAGCGATCGCTGCCGCCCAGGCCGCGGGCGATAACGATCTCCTCAACTTCGCGTACATGGGCCGTGCCCGTGCGAACTTCGATCTCGGCAACAAGGCCGCTGCTCTCGAGGATGCGAAGCGTATCCCCGAGGGCTTCGAGTACGTGATGTCGGCCTCCAACATCGCCAACAGCCGGCGTCACAACCGGGTCTTCGCCCAGAGCGGCCCGAGCAGCGACGGCGGCGGCTCCTCGCTCTCCGTCGGTCCGGCGTACCAGAACTTCACGCACATGGGCGTGGCCGATCCGCGCGTCGTGGCGATCCCGGCCGGGCGCAACGACGATGCGGGCGTCCCCGTGGTCTGGCAGGGGAAGTACGAGTCGCTCGGCACGCCGATCCCGATCGCGAGCTACGATGAGGCGCAGCTCATCATCGCCGAGATCGAGGGCGGCCAGACGGCGGTGGACATCATCAACGCCTTCCACGCCGCGGCCGGGCTGCCGCTGATCGACGGCTCGACGATGACGGATGACGAGATTCTCGAGCACGTGATCGAGGAGCGGAAGATCGAACTGTGGCTCGAGGGGCATCGGTTCCACGACATCCGGCGGTTGAACCTGCCGCTCGTGCCGGAGCCGGGCACGCCGCATCGCCGCGGCAACAGCTACGGGAACAACCGCTGCTTCCCGCTGCCCGACGTGGAGATCCGCAACAACCCGAACATCTGAGATCGATCCTCGGGTGATCGAAGGAGAGGGCGGGGTCGAGATCTCTCGGCCCCGCCCTTTTTCGTGCCCGTCGGATCAGCCCGGCGACCCGTCGGTCGCGTCGTCCGGCCCTTCGATCAGCCGGTCTTTGCAGATCTCGCGGAGGAGCGCGGTCGCGTAGGCGCCGGGAGGGAGGGTGAACCGGAACTCGAGGTAGGGGCCGGCGTCGTCCTCGCCCGGTTCGACGGACGGCTCCTCCACGGGGAATCGGAGCGGGCGCCGGGCGCCGGAGACGCGGAACGGGCCGGTGGAGGGGAAGTCCTCGGCGCGGACACCGGCGGCGGCGAGGACGTCGCGCTCGATCTCGGCGGGCCGGCCCATCGGCGCCCGCATCTTCGGCCCGAAGAGGGGGCCGGTCGGGGAGATCTCGAAGCGGTCGGCCCTGGGCTGCTCCGCGGCGGCGTCCTCGACGAGGAACGTCACGCCGGAGTCGTGCTTGAGCGCTACGTCGCCGTCCTCGAGTCGGTCGATCGAATCGATGCGGCGGGCGAGGACGTCGTTGAAGAGCCAGGATTGGAAGGCCTGGACGTAGAAGCGGAGCATGCTCTTGTCGAGGGCGTGGAGGGCGCGCCGGGCGTCGCCCTTCTCGCGGGCCATGGCGCGGCAGAGACGGGCGACGTGGCCATAGCCGCGGGGCCAGGCTTCGGCGGCCTCGCGGTAGCGCCCCTCGGCGAAGAGGGTGCGGGCCTCGAGGATGGCGCCGGAGTCGGCGGGGCCGGGGCTCCCGGCGATCGTGTCGACGGCGCCTTGCCAGTCGCCGAGGATGAGCGCACGGCCGACCTCGCCGGTGTCGCCGCGGGAGCCGAAGCGCTGGGGGCCGAAGTAGTCGGGAACGCCGCGCCGGGCGAGGATGTCGAGGACGCGGCGCACGTCGTCGAGGCGGGCGGGGTCGGTCTCGCGTAGCCGGATCGTGAAGCGGTTCGCGCGGAGCTGACCGGTCCGGAGCTTCCGGGGGTGGCGCGCCACGGAGAGGATGCGGATCCGCGGGATCTCGAGCGCCTCGATCCTCGCCGGGTCGACGTGCTCGACGCTCAGGGTCTGGCGGGTCACCGCGCGGGCGTCCTTGAGCCCCGCCGCGCCGATCGAGCCGGGGGGGACGCCGAGCGCCCGGGCGATGTCGCCGATGGCGCGGGGGGTCGAGAGCCCGAGCTTCTCGATCCGGAAGTGGACGTGGTCGCCCCGCCCCTCGGGCTCGACGAGCGGGATCTCGTCGACGACGAAGTCCTCGTAGAATCGCTTGATCGTGCCGGGCACCGCCGGAATTTCGGCGGTCAGGTACGGCCAGCGCGCGGCGGTGCCCGGCGCGGTGTGCCGTTCGTTCGACGCGTCGCGTTCGGGGTCCGCGGGTGCGGGTCCCCGGTCCGCAGGCGATGCGGTCGTCACGGCGAGAGGCGGGTGATCGCCCAACCGCCGTCGGGTCGGCGGTCGTAGCGGAGCCGGTCGTGGAGTCGGCTCGGGCGGCCTTGCCAGAACTCGATCGACTCCGGCTCGACGACGTACCCGCCCCAGTGGGGCGGGAGCGGGATCTCCTCGCCCGGGAAGCGCTCCCGCACCTCGGCGAGCTGTGTCTCGAGGGCGGCGCGGTCCGGGATCGGCTCGCTCTGGCGGGAGGCCCACGCCGCGAGCCGGCTCCCGACCGGGCGGGTGCGGAAGTAGGCGTAGGACTCGTCCGGCGGGAGCTTGCGGACGATCCCCGTCACCCGGACCTGGCGCTCCAGCTCCGGCCAGAAGAAGACGAGGGCCGCGTGTGGGTTCGCCTCCAGCTCCCGGCCCTTGCGGCTGTCGTAGCTCGTGTAGAAGAGGAGCCCCCGGTCATCGACGCCCTTCAGGAGGACGACCCGGGCGGAGGGCCGGCCGTCCGGCGTGGCGGTGGCGAGGGTCATCGCGTTCGGCTCCTGGACCGCGGCCTCGAGCGCCTCCGCGAACCAGCGGCGGAACTGCTCGATCGGGTCGGGGTGCAGCTCCGCCTCGTTCAGCGCGGCGCGGGCGTAGTCCCGGCGGATGTCGGCGATGGAATTGGACACGTCGATCCTCGTTCGCGGCTGGGTCGTCCCGGCGACGCCGTCGTCGTCGATCTTCGGTGTTCGATCATGGCACGAAGCGGGGCCGCGCGCCAGGGTGGGGGCGGCTCGTGGCGAGGGCGCGGGTCGGGCTGCGCCGCCAGGGGGCCGGATGGCGAGGGTCACGCCGGCTCGGGACGTGGGGGCCGGGCCCGGCGCATACGGCGCGGGAATCCGGTTCCCGGGCCGCGCGTCCTCCTTGACGGGCGGCGCACCCGCCGGCTATTCTCGCGTATCTATCCGAACCACAGCGCCTTCCACGGAGCTGAATCATGCATCTGTCACGGCCGATGCTGGCCCCTGTCGTTCTGCTCGCCTTCCAGGTCTCGGTGGCGAGTGCGCAGGCGCCGGCGCAGAAGCGCGCCTTCACCCCCGCCGATTGGTACCGCGTGACGACGCTGGGCTCGCCGGCGCTCTCGCCGGATGGGAGCCTCGTCGCCTTCTCGGTGACGACGGTCAAGGAGTCGGAGAACAAGCGGCACACGGAGGTCTGGGTGGTGCCGGCGGCGGGGGGCGAGGCGGTGCGCTACACCGCGCCGGGGTACGAGAGCTCGAACCCTCGCTGGTCTCCTGACGGGAAGTACCTCTTCTTCACGTCGAACCGCCCGGGCGGGAAGGGCTCGACTTGGGCGTTGCGGATGGACCGGCCGGGAGGCGAGGCGGTGCAGATCGAGACGTACCCGACGGGGTCGATGCCGCGCGACAAGCGCTTCGCGATCTGGACGGCGCCGGGGAAGGAGGCGGGCGAGTCCGGGGACTCGACGGCGTCGAAGGCGAAGCAGGACGATCCCTGGAAGGGGATGCCGCCGATGGCGCGGCCGCCGCACGGCGCGATCACGCGGCCGCTCGACCCGAAGCGGTTCGACGGCCGTCACATCGTCGATGCCGGATACAAGCGCAACGGTGCGGGCTACGTGCCGAACCGGGCGGAGGCGAGGAAGTGGCAGCCCGCGCAGCTGTGGATGCAGGCGGTCGGCGACACGGCGAAGCGGCAGCTGACGAACACGGCGTACTCGCATCGCAACGCCGTCGTCTCGCCGGACGGCCGGTGGATCGCCTTCGTGGCGGATCCGGAGCTGCGGCCGGACTCGGTGGTCGAGCTGGAGCGCGACTCGATCGCCCGGCTCCCGTACGATGCCGCGCGGGACGAGGCGCCCAGGAACGAAGGCGACATCTTCATCATCTCGATCGACGGTGGCGAGCCTCGTCGCTTGACCCGTGCGAACGGGGTGGAGCGGAGCCTGGCGTGGTCGCCGGACGGGAAGCAGATCTCGTACATCTCGAACGACGGGGTGCGGACGGGGCATAACCGGCTCTACGTCGTGGACGTGGCGGGCGGGGAGCCGCGGAATCTGCTCGGCGACTGGGCGTACGAGCCGGACTCGTACGAATGGATGCCGAACGGCGAGATCGTGATGACCGCGGCGATAGGCGGCCGTGATGCCATCTTCCGGGTCTCGAAGGACGGGCGGATGCGCGAGGTCGTCGGCGGCCGCCGTCGGATCTTCGGGGTGAGCTACGACGAGCGGTACCGGAAGATCGCGTTCGTCGCCTCGAGCATGGACCGTCCGACCGAGCTCTTCATCGTCGACATCGACGGGCGGAACGAGCGGAAGCTGACGGGCTTCAACGACGCGCTCCTCGCGGAGGTCGCCTTCTCGGGCGCCGAGCGCTTCACGTACACCTCGGTCGGCGGGCGCGAGATCGAGGCGTGGCTGATGGAGCCGTACGGCTACGAGCCCGGGAAGAAGTACCCGCTCGTCCTCTACATCCACGGCGGTCCGCACTCGCGTTACGGCGAGAACTGGTTCGACGAGTTCCAGAACATCGCGGGCGCGGGGATGTGGGTGCTCTTCACGAACCCGCGGGGCTCGAGCGGCTACGGCGCGGACTTCACCTACTCGACGCGCGGCGAGTGGGGCGGCGACGATTACCTGGACCTGATGAAGGCGGTCGACATCGCGGCCATGCGCCCCGACGTCGACTCGACGCGGATGGGCGTGACCGGCGGCTCGTACGGCGGGTTCATGACCGCGTGGATCACGACGAAGACCGACCGGTTCAAGGCGGCGCAGACCGACCGGATGATCAGCAACTGGTGGTCGTGGTACGGGAGCTCGGACGCGCAGGGGCTGACGGAGTTCGAGTTCTACGGGAAGCCGTGGGACAACCCGGCGATGTACGACACGCTCTCGCCGATCCGCTACGCCGACCGGGTGAAGACGCCGACGCTGATCGTGCAGTCGGAGGAGGACCACCGGACGCCGATGACGGACGCGGAGCAGTGGTTCATGGCGCTGGAGAAGCGGGGCGTGCCCGTCGAGTTCGTGCGCTATCCGCGCTCGACGCACGACCTCTCGCGGACCGGTGAGCCCTGGCTCCTGGTCGACCGGCTCGCGCGGCTCCGGCAGTGGTTCACGTACTGGCTGATGGACCAGCCGTCGGGGGTCGCGGCGGAGCCGTGACGGCGGGGTGATGGAACGCGACGGAGCGCGGCCGGTTCGCCGGCCGCGCTCCGGTCGTTTGACGGGGGCGCCGCGCGGTGCGTGCGCCTGTACGACGATCCGAGTACGGAGGGCCGGGATGCGGAAGAGAGGTCGTGGCGTGTCGCCGTGGCGAGCGATCCTGGTGTCGGCGGCCGTGTTGGCCGGCTGCGCCGGTGGGGAGGGGTCGGCGGGGGAGGGTTCGGCGGAGGTGGGGGCGAAGGCCTCGCCCATCGAGGCGCTGCCCGCCGCACTCCTCGGTACGGCGCCGGCGCCGCGGGGCGAGGCGGTGGGCTACTTCCCCGAGGACCCCGCGACGCGTGGCTACCTGGCCGTGCCCGAGGGGGATGGGCCGTTCCCGGCGGTGATTCTGATCCACGAGTGGCGCGGATTGACCGACAGGATCCGGCAGGTCGCGGACGCGCTGGCGGCGGAGGGCTACGTCGCCCTCGCGGCCGACCTCTACTCCGGGAAGACAGGCGAGTCTCGCGAGGAGAACATCGCGTTGATGCAGGGGGCGATCGAGGGGGGCCGGATCGTCGCGAACCTCGATGCGGCAGCCCGTTTCCTGCGTGGGCGGCCGGAGGTCACCGGCAAGATCGCGACGATCGGCTGGTGCTTCGGCGGCGGTGTGGCGCTCTCGTACGCGATCGGCGGCGAGCATCACGAGGGGACGGCGATCTTCTACGGCCGCCTGGTCGACGATCCCGAGAAGCTGGCATCGATCCACCACGAGATCTACGGCACCTTCGCGGGGCTCGACCAAGACCCGTCCCGGGAGGAGGTCGGGCGGTTCGTCGACGCGCTCCGGAAGGCCGGCATCCCGAACGACGTCCACATCTACGACGAGGTGAACCATGGCTTCTGGCTCTGGGTCGACGAGGACCCGGAGACGCGTGCGGCGCCGGCGGCCGACGCGTGGAATCGCCTCAAGGCCTATCTCGCCCGCACGCTGAAGGGCTGAGCCGAAGCCCGCCGGGGTGCACAGGGCGTGGCGCCCGGGCGGACCCCGATCCGCCCGACCGGGCGGCCGGCGTCGGCGCTCGCTAGGGCCCTGAGGGTTGCATCGTCGGCGATCGGTCGCTTTCTTATCTCCCGCGCCTCCCCGGGGCCGCCCGGGTGGGGTGTGTCGATTCCGTCCAACCGATCGATTCGCCGTCGCCGATGCGCAAAGCGGTTGTCGCGTTCTTCGCGCTGCTGACCGTAGTGGGAGCGAAGGTCGCGGAGGCCCAGAGTCTCCGCGGCTCGGCCGCGTCGCTCACCCGTCAGAACCGCCAGGCGCAGGCGCACAACTTCAGTTACCTGAACCGCCCGGCGGATATCGAGCGGTTCGTGCGTGCCGGGCTCCTCGTCCCGATCCGTGGCAACGGCGACTTCGAGCTGGCCGGGGTCTCCTTCCCGTACGCTCGGCCGGAGGTGAAGCTCTTCCTCGAGCGGCTGGGGCGTCAGTACCGCGCGGCGTGCGGCGAGGCGCTCGTCGTGACGAGCCTGGTCCGGCCGACCTCGCATCAACCGAGGAACGCCTCCGACCGTTCGGTGCACCCGACGGGGATGGCGATCGACCTGCGGCGTCCTCGGAATCCGTCCTGTCGCCAATGGCTGGAGCGGGTGCTCCTCCAGCTCGAAGGGCAGGGAGTCCTGGATGCGACGCACGAGCGCCGTCCCCCGCACTACCACGTCGCGCTCTTTCCGAAGCCGTACCTCCGCTACATCGGCGGGGGGGCGGCGCCGAGCGCCCCCGAGGCGCGGGTGGTGGCCGCCGATCCCGGTCGTTCGGCCGAGGGCGGGGTGACGTACACCGTCCGCCGAGGCGACAGCCTCTGGCTGATCGCCCGTCGGCACGGCACGACGGTTCAGCGGCTCAAGGAGGAGAACGGCCTCCGGTCCTCGCGGGTATTAGCGGGTCAGGTCCTGCGGATCCCGTCACCGGAGGGGAGGTAGCGAGGGCCGGGCGGCGACGTCGTCTTCCTCTCCTTGCGCGTCCTGGCGGGATCGTGGACCCGACGACACCCGCACGGGACCATTCCGATGGCTGAACATAGACCCCACGTGGTGATCCTCGGCGGCGGCTTCGCCGGGCTCACCTGCGCACGGGCGCTGCGCGGCGCCCCGGTCCGCATCACGCTGGTCGATCGCAGCAACCACCATCTCTTCCAGCCTCTGCTCTACCAAGTCGCGACGGCATCGCTCTCGCCGGCGGAGATCGCGAGCCCGATCCGCTCGATCCTGAGGCGCCAGTCGAACGTGCAGGTCTGGCTGGGCGAGGTCGAGGATGTCGACGTCGAGCGGCGATCCGTCCGGCTGCGCGATGGCGCGCTCTCGTACGATTACCTGGTCGTGGCGACGGGGGCGACGCATGCGTACTTCGGTCACGACGAGTGGGCGCCGCACGCCCCCGGGCTCAAGACCGTGGACGATGCGCTGGAGATCCGCCGCCGCTTTCTCCTGGCCTTCGAGGCGGCCGAGCGGGAGGCGGACCCCGTGGCCCGGCGCCGGCTGCTGACCTTCGTGATCGTCGGCGGCGGCCCGACCGGCGTCGAGCTGGCGGGGGCGATGGCCGAGATCGCGCGGCAGGTCATGCCCCGCGACTTTCGCTCGATCGACACGACGACGACGCGGATCCTGCTCCTCGAAGGCGGGCCGCGGATCCTGGGGGCGTACCCGCCGGTGCTCTCGGAACAGGCGCGGCGCCAGCTCGAGCGGCTCGGCGTGGAGGTCCGGACCGGTGCGCTGGTCACGGGGATCGAGCCCGTGGAGGTCCGGATCGGCGAGGAGCGGATCGAGGCGGGGAACGTCTTCTGGGCGGCCGGCGTCGCGGCCTCGCCTCTCGGCGCCCGGCTCGGCGCGCCGCTCGACCGGGCCGGGCGGGTCCGCGTCGAGGCCGATCTCTCGATCCCCGGCCGCCCGGAGGTCTTCGTCGCCGGCGACCTCGCGGCGGTCGAGGAGGATGGTGCGCCGGTGCCCGGTGTCGCGCCCGCGGCCATGCAGATGGGGCGGCACGTGGCGCGTACGATTCGCCGGGACCTCGAAGGGCGGGCGCGCGAGCCGTTCCGCTACTTCGACAAGGGGAACCTGGCCACGATCGGGCGCGCGGCCGCGGTGGCCGAGATCGCGGGGCTGCGCCTGAGCGGCCTCGTCGCCTGGCTCGTCTGGGTCTTCGTGCACATCCTCTACCTGATCGGATTCCGCAACCGGCTCCTGGTCCTGATCCAGTGGGCGTGGGCGTACCTCACCTATCAGCGCGGGATCCGGCTCATTACCGGACAACCGGAGCTAAACTTGCGCCGGGCGCGGCCTCCGGAGGCGGAGATCGCGGCGAGCGGGTAGCGGAAAAGACCTGGGTGGATGGGGCGCGGCCGCCGTCTGGCATCCCCCTTGCGCAGGCCGGGTGCGGTCCGGGGCCCGGACCGGGCCGATTGCCCGCGCACCCAAGGAGGCAGAGCCATGCGACTGGTCTCGCCTGCGTTCGAGGCGGGGGGGCGCATCCCCGACCGCTACACCTGCGAGGGGGAGAATCTCTCGCCGCCGCTCGACGTCGTGGACGTGCCGACCGAAGCCGCGACCCTCGCCCTGATCGTCGACGATGCCGATTCGCCCCGCGGACGCTTCGTCCACTGGCTGATCTGGAACCTCCCGGGGAGCATCGACCGGATCCCGGAGGGGGTGCCGAAGGAGGGCGAGGTGATAGGGTTCGGCGCGACGGAGCAGGGAAGGAACGATTTCGGAGAGATCGGGTGGGCCGGGCCGTGTCCGCCCCCGGGCTCCGAGCACACCTACACCTTCCGGATCTACGCACTGCGCGACACCCTCACCCTCGGGTCGGGGATCGACCGGCAGCGCCTCGAGGAGGCGATGCAGGGCATGATCGTCGACCAGGCGGAGCTGACCGGGACCTACGGGCGCTGACCGGGTCACCGACCCCGCGGCGCCCGGGCGAGGTCTCGCCGTACGGCCGGGTGCCGCGGTCGGCCGCGCTCGCGTCGATCAACTCCGCCGTTCCTGCCGTTCCGCCGCCCTGACCGCTCCGCCGCGACCGGCGGGACCGGCCGGGCGGCCGGCCGCTCACCCTCTCGGCCGCAGCTCCGTCGCGGTGCCGAGCCCCGTGGCGACCTCGGGGATGATCCCCAGCCGACGATAGATCGGGAGCACGTCCTCCCTGAGCGACGGGAGCCGGTAGGCGAAGGCGAGCGCGGTCGCGAGGGTGGCCACGCCGCCCAGGAGGACGGTGCCCGGTGCGCCGATCCGGCTCGCGAGCGTTCCCGCCAGGAGCCCGCCGAAGGGCGCCATCCCCATGAAGGCCATGGTGTAGAGGCTCATGACCCGGCCGCGCTTGTCGTCGTCGACGATCGTCTGGAGCACGGTGTTGATCGAGGCCGTCGTCGCCATCACGCCGAAGCCCGTGACGAGGAGCAGCCCGAGCGACAGCCACGCGGTGCGGGAGAGGGCGAAGGCGACGAGCCCCGCGCCGAAGAGCGAGGCCGCGACCACGATCACGCGACCGAGCCCCCGGACCGTCGAGCGCGAGGCCAGGTAGAGCGCCGCCGACAGGGCGCCGAGCCCCGCGGCCGAGACGAGGAAGCCGAGGGTGTGCGGGCCGCCGCCGAGGACCTCCGTGGCGAAGACGGGGAGCAGCACGGTGTACGGCATCCCGAGGAGGCTGACCAGCGCGAGGACGATGAGGATCGCACGGATCGGCGGGAAACCGAAGGCGTAGCGGAACCCTTCGGCCAGCGTCCGGAGCACCGGCGGGCGCCCCTCCGCAGGGCGGGGCGGCGGCACATCCATCGACAGGAGCCCGCCGATCACCGCCACGTAGCTCGCCGCATTGAGGGCGAAGGCCAGCCCCTCCCCCGCCACCCCGATCAACACCCCGGCGATCGCCGGGCCCACCATCCGAGCCCCGTTGAACATCGAGGAGTTGAGCGCGATCGCGTTCGCCAGGTCCTCGGGCCCGTTCACCAGCTCCACGAGCAGCGACTGGCGCGCCGGGACGTCGAACCCGTTCACCGTCCCCAGGAACGCCGCCAAGGCGATCACGTGCCAGACCTCGACCACCCCGGTGAGCACCAGGGTGGCCAGCACCGAGGCCTGGAGGAGCGAGAGGACCTGCGTGGTCACGACCATCCGGTACCGGCTCCAGCGATCGGCCAGTACCCCCGCGAACGGCGCCAGCAGGAAGCTGGGCAAGTTGCTCGCGAAGGCGACCAAGCCCAACGCCACGGATGAACCCGTCAGCCGGTAGACGAGCCAGCTCATCGCCACCTGCTGCATCCAGGTGCCGGTGATCGAGATCGCCTGGCCGGTGAAGTAGAGTCTGAAATTGCGGTGCCGGAGCGCCCGCAGCGTGCGCGAGAAGACTGCGCTCGCGGCGGCGGCTTCCGGGCCCGATGGCTTCCGTTGCACGGTTACTCCCTGGTGGCGTCCGACGGCGGGCGCGGTTCCCGCCGGTCGTCCGCCGATTCGTCACTGCCGCTCGTATAGTATCGCGAATCCCCGGCCCGGGTCCAAGCGGGGGCGCCACGCCGACGCGATGCTCTTGCGGCTCGGCGCTCTTGCGGCTCGGCGCTCTTGCGGCTCGGCGCTCTTGCGGCTCGGCGCTCTTGCGGCTCGGCGCTCTTGCGGCTCGGCGCTCTTGCGGCTCGGCGCTCTTGCGGCTCGGCGCTCTTGCGGCTCGGCTGTATTGTATACAATACTGGAAGCGGGCGGTGCATGACGCGGGCCGGCCGACCGGCGCGACGACGGGCGGTGCCCGGCGGGGCCCGAGACGCTCGGGGTGCCGCGCGTCGCTCTCTCGTACCCCACCAGAGAGATCATGGAAACCAGGGAAGAGCCGTCCCGGGAGGCGGGCCGGACCAGGGGCGACCGGGCGACCGTGGCGTATCGGCAGCTCCGGGAGCTGATCGTCCACGGCCGGCTGGCGCCCGGGACCCGGATCATCGAGACTGAGGTCGCGGACCGGCTCGGGGTGAGCCGGACGCCGGTGCGTGCGGCGTTGCAGCGGCTGCAGCAGGAGGGGTACATCCTGGCCTCGGGGCGCGGTCGTCAGATGCGCCCTTTGATCGCGCCGCTGACCCGTGAGGACGCGCGGGAGCTCTTCGGGATCGTCGGCGAGGTCGAGGGGCTGGCGGCGAGGTGGGCGGCGGGCGGGGATCGTGGGCGTCGGGAAGGGCTCGCCGAGGAGCTCCGGTCGCTGAACGAGGAGTACCTCCGCACTTCGCGGCGGGAGCCCCGGGACCAGAACCGGCTCTTCGAACTGGACACGCGATTCCACCGCCGCTACGTCGAGGCGGGTGCCGGGCCGCGTCTGCTCGCGTTGCACGATGCGATCAAGCCGCAGGCGGAGCGGTACATTCGTCTCTACATCAGCGTGCTTTTCGAAGAGATCGCGACTTCGGTGCGGGAGCATGCGGCGATCGTGGAGGGGATCGCCGCCGGCGATCCGGACGAAGCGCAACGGGCCGTGCAGCAGAACTGGAGGAATGCGGCGGACCGGCTGAGCCGCGTCATCGACAACGTGGGCGAGCGAGGGAGCTGGTGAGCACCGCCGCGCCGGCCGTTCCACGAAAAGGGGGCAGCGCGTGACATCGGGAATCTCCTTGCCGGCCATCCGCCGGTCGTTCCGCGGCGTCGTCCTCGCCCTGGCCGTTCCGGTCCTCGGCGCCGGGGCGTGCGGCGCGGGGGAGGGGGTCGTTCGGCCGCCGCGCGAGTACGCGGCGGCCGTCGAGGCGCTCGAGCAGGTCATCGAGCGCGAGATGCGGCAGAAAGGGCTCCCCGCACTCTCGATCGCGCTGGTCGACGACCAGCGCATCGTCTGGAGCCGCGGTTTCGGGCTCGCCCGCCCGGCGGACGGGGTGGCGGCGACGTCCGAGACGGTCTACCGTGTGGGCTCGGTCTCGAAGCTCTTCACGGACATCGCGGTGATGCAGCTCGTCGAGCGAGGCGAGCTCGACCTCGACGCGCCGGTCACGGCCTATCTCCCGGAGTTCCGCCCGGAGAACCCGTCCGGGAAGCCGATCACGCTGCGCCAGTTGATGGCGCACCGTTCGGGGCTGGTCCGCGAGCCGCCGATCGGCCACTACTTCGACGACTCGGGACCCTCCCTCGCCGCGACCGTCGAGAGCCTGAACCGGACGACGCTGGTCTACGCGCCGGAGGCGCGGACGAAGTACTCGAACGCGGCGATCGCGACCGTCGGGTACCTCCTCGAGCGGGTGACGGGCGAGCCCTTCGTCGACTACCTCGAGAGAGCGGTGCTGCGGCCGGCGGGGCTCGAGCGGAGCTCCTTCGCCCCCCGGCCGGACCTGGCCGCCGACCTGGCCACGGCGTACATGTGGGGGTACGACCGTGGCCCCTTCGAGGCGCCGACCTTCGCGCTCGGGATGTCGCCGGCCGGGAGCATGTACTCGACGGTGACCGACCTCGGCCGTTTCCTGAGCGTGCTCTTCGCCGGCGGCCGCGGCCCGGGGGGGGCGGTGCTCTCCGCGGCGAGCCTCGAGGCGATGTGGACGCCCCAGTTCGCGGGGCCGGAGGCGAAGACCGGCTTTGGGCTGGGCTTCATGATCGGCGAGCTCGACGGCCGGCGCCGCATCGGGCACGGCGGCGCGATCTACGGTTTCGCGACCGAGTTGGCTGCGCTCCCGGACGAGAAGCTCGGCGTCGTCGTCGTGACGACGCTGGACGGCGCCAACCGCGTGGTCGAGCGGATCGCGGATGCGGCGCTGCGCCTGATGCTCGCGGCCCGTGCGGGCGCGCCGCTCCCCGCGATCGACTCGACCATGCCGCTCCCCGAGGGGCGGGCCCGAGAGCTGGAGGGGAAGTACGCGAGGGGCGGCAGGGGCGTCGAGCTCGTCGAACGCGGCGGCCGCCTCTTCCTGACCCCCCTCGACGGCGGCGTGCGCATGGAACTCCGTGCCGCGGGCGACGCCCTCGTCGTCGACGACCGCCTCGCCTACGGGCTGCGGGTCGTTCCGATCGCCGATGGGCTCATCGTCGGGCACGACACGCTGCCTCGCGTGGATGCGGGGAAGCCCGCCCCGGCCCCGGAGCGCTGGCGCGGGTTGATCGGCGAGTACGGCTGGGACCACAACGTCCTCTACATCCTGGAGCGGGAGGGGAAGCTCCACGCCCTCATCGAATGGTTCTTCCTCTACCCGCTCGAGGAGGAGTCGGCTGAGGTCTTCCGCTTCCCCAACCGCGGGCTCTACGACGGCGAGCGGCTGGTCTTCACGCGCGGCCCCGACGGCCGGGCGACGGCGGTCTCCCTCGAGGGGGTCGTCTTCCCTCGCCGCTCCGTCGGCCCGGAGGAGGGTGCGACCTTCCGGATCCGCCCGGTGCGGCCCGTCGAGGAGCTGCGCGGAATCGCCATGGCCGCGTCGCCCCCGCGGGAAACCGGCGAGTTCCGCGCGCCGGAGCTGGTCGAGGTCGCGACGCTCGATCCGACGATCCGCCTCGACGTGCGTTACGCGACCACGGACAACTTCATGGGCGCGGTCTTCTACGAGGCGCCGCGCGTCTTCCTCCAGCGTCCGGCCGCGGAGGCGGTGGTGCGGGCGCACCGCAAGCTCGCGGAGCGGGGCTTCGGGCTGCTCCTCCACGACGGTTACCGGCCCTGGTACGTGACGAAGATGTTCTGGGACGCGACGCCGGAGTCGCAGAAGATCTTCGTGGCCGACCCCTCCCGGGGCTCGCGGCACAACCGCGGCGCCGCCGTGGACCTCACCCTCTACGACCTGCGGACCGGCCGGCCCGTCGAGATGGTCGGCGGGTACGACGAGTTCTCCGACCGCTCGTTCCCGGACTACCCCGGCGGGACCTCGCTCCAGCGCTGGCACCGCGAGATCCTGCGCGACGCGATGGAGGCCGAGGGGTTCAGGGTCTACGATTACGAGTGGTGGCACTTCGACTACGGCGATTGGGCGAAGTACCCGATCCAGAACATCCCCTTCGAGCGGATCGCGCCGGCCTCGTGAGCAGGGGGCGGGCGTGCCCCTGCGCGACACCGGCGCGACCTCCCTCGGGGGGTGACGACGTTGCGGGACCCACGGCGCGCCGGACCGGGCGCGCCCGAACCGGAATCAAGCGGTCGGCCAGGATGCTGAGGATCGAACGGATCACGTTGCGGGAGATCCGACTCCCGCTGAAGGAGCCGTTCCGGATCTCGTCGGGCGAGGTCGCGGAGCGGCGGATCCTGCTGCTGGAGCTCGGGCACCCCGACGGGATCGCCGGCTGGTCGGAGTGCGTCGCGGGGGAGCAGCCGAACTACAGCGCGGAGACGATCGACACGGCGTGGTTCGCGATCCGGGAATGGATCGCCCCGCGCGTCCTGGGCCGCGACCTCCCCGGCCCCGAGGCGATCCACCCGCTCCTGGAGCGGGATTTCCGCGGGCACGCGATGGCGAAGGCCGCGGTGGAGATGGGGGGGTGGGAGCTCGAGGCGAGGTTGCGCGGCCTCCCCCTGGCGCGGCTCCTCGGTGGCACGAGGGACCGTGTCCCGGTCGGCATCTCGATCGGGATCCAGGCCTCCCCCGCCGCATTGGTCGAACGCGCCGCCGCCGCCCGGGCCGCCGGGTACCGGAAGATCAAGATCAAGATCGAGCCGGGCGCCGATGTGGAGTACATCGGCGCGGTCCGTGAGGCGCTCGGCCCCGACGCCGAGCTGATGGCCGACGCGAACTCCGCCTACACCCTCGCCGACGCCGATCACCTTGCCCGCCTCGACGCGTTCGGCCTCATGATGATCGAGCAGCCGCTCGGCCACGACGATCTGGTGCGGCACGCTCGTCTCCAGGCACGTCTCCGGACCCCGATCTGTCTGGACGAATCGATCACCTGCGTCGACCGCGCCGAGGACATGATCGCCCTCGATGCCGGCCGGATCGTCAACATCAAACCCGGCCGGGTGGGCGGGTTCCTCGCCTCCATCGCGATCCACGACCTCTGCGAGCGTCACGGCATCCCCGTCTGGTGCGGCGGGATGCTCGAGAGCGGGATCGGCCGGGCGCACAACGTCGCGCTCGCGTCGCTCCGCAACTTCACCCTCCCCGGCGATCTCTCGCCGAGCGCCCGCTACTGGGAGCGCGACATCGTCGTCCCGGAGTGGACAATGGATCCCGACGGGATGGTGCGCGTCCCGCTCGATCGCCCCGGGATCGGCGTCGACCTCGACCTCGACCGGATCGACGACCTGACGGTGAGGCGCGAGACGCTCACGGCGCGCTGAGGGCGAGGCCTGACCCCGCCGCGAACCGCCGGGCCATCGACTCCCTGGACTTTCGCCGGGGGGTGTGTTATGTTAGGACCTAGCGACGACCGGGTCGGTTCCGTTGCCGGCCCACTGGACCAGAGACACGAGAGGATCTGGGCGCATGTCCAGGTCCTTTTTTGTTTCACAACCAAGGAGGAGCATGGTCGAAGTCATCCTGGACGAGAGCGATCGGCTGGAGTGGGGGCTCCGGCAGTTTCGCCGCAAGATGCTGCGCTCCGGTCGGTTCAAGGACATGAAGAAGAAGCGGTTCTACGAGAAGCCGAGCGTCGCGCGAAGGCGGAAGGCGGCGGAAGCCCGGCGCAGGATGTCGCGCCGCCGGGGCCGCTGAGGCAGTTCCCGCCGAAGCCGTCGCGGTTTTGCCGGCCGCGGCGGTCCACACTCACCCACGGAGAGGTATCCCCATGGCACGCACCACCGGCACCGTGAAGTGGTTCTCCCAGGAGAAGGGCTACGGCTTTCTCCAGCAGGAGAACGGCCCCGACGTCTTCGTCCACCACAGCGCGATCGAGGGGACCGGCTTCAAGACGCTCGACGAGGGCGAGCGCGTCGAGTTCGACGTGATCGAGGAGCCGAAGGGGCTGAAGGCGCAGAACGTGGTCCGGCTCGACCGTCCGCAGGCCGGCTACGGCGGCGGGCGCGGCGGCCGGCCCGGCGGACGTTACGGCATGCGCTGATCCCGCACGGCGCAAGGTAGAACAGGGCGTCGAACGACGGCGATGCGGCCGGGGCGGTCGCGGAGCCGTGCGTGAAGGACGCCCCGCGAACCCCTCGGCCCATCTCGGCGATCCCGTCGTTTCAGCGGGCGGCGGTCGCCACCGACGACCTCCCTTTCCAACCCGGACCCCGAACGACCCGACCCGGTGTGGCGCCCGTGTGCTCGCCGTCGCGGAGGACCTGCACGCCGTTGACGAAGACGTGCAGGACGCCGGTGGCGTACTGGTGCGGCTCCTCGAAGGTCGCGTTGTCGCGGATGGCGATGGGGTCGAAGACGACGACGTCGGCGAAGTAGCCGGGGGCGAGTCGGCCGCGGCGCTGGATCCCGAGGTTCTCGGCGGGGAGCGCCGAGAGCTTGCGGACCGCCTCGTGGAGGGGGATGACCTGCTCGTCACGGACGTACTTGCCGAGGAGACGCGCGAAGTTGCCGTAGGCGCGCGGATGCGTGCTGGAGCGGAGGAAGACGCCCTCGTTCGCGAGGGAGCCGGCGTCGGAGCCGAAGCTCATCCACGGGAGCGCGATCTGCTTGCGGACATTCTCCTCGGACATCAGGAAGTAGACGGTGCTGACATCGCTGTCGTCCTGGACGACGAGGTCCATGGCGGTCTCGACGGGGTCGGTCCCGCGCATCGCGGCCACCTCGGCGAGGGTCTTGCCGGTCAGGTACTTGAGCGAGTCCTGCCGGAACCCGACGAGGAGGATGCGGTCGGGGGAGCCGGCGGCGAGATAGAAGTTCTCCCAGGCGTCGGTGGGCGTCCGCATCTCGCGGGCGACGCGGCGGCGGATCTCGGGGTCCTGGAGCCGCCGGACCCACGCCTCGTGGCCTCCCTCCTGGACCCAAGGCGGCATGGTCGCGTCGAGCCCGGTCGACGCGGCGGTGTAGGTGTACATGTCCGCGGTGATGCGGATCCCTTCGGCGCGGGCGGCCTCGATCTTCTCGATGACCTTGTCGATCTTCCCCCAGTTGCTCTCGCCCGCGGCCTTGAGGTGGTAGATCTCGGCGGGGACGTTGGCGCGCCGGGCGATCTCGATGACCTCGTCGACCGCCTCGAGGAGGCGGTTCCCCTCGCTCCGCATGTGCGAGATGTACATCCCGCCGTACTCGCCCGCCGCGGAGGCGAGGGCGACGAGCTCGTCGGTGCGGGCGTAGAAGGCGGGCGCGTAGATCAGGGACGAGCCGACGCCGAGGGCGCCCTCCTCCATCGCCTGGCGGACGAGGTCCTTCATCCGCTCGAGCTCCTCGGGGGTCGGCGGGCGGTCCTCGTAGCCGATCTCGTGGATGCGCACGGTGGTCGCGCCGACGAAAGAGGCGACGTTCGTCGAGATGCCGCGCTCGACGAGGTGGTCGAGGTACTCGCCGAGGGTGGTCCAGGCGACGTCGTACTTGATGTCGCCCTGGCGCTCGACCATCTGGCGCTTCATCTCCTCGTTCAGCGGTCCCATCGAGCTCCCCTCGCCGAAGATCTCGAGGGTCACGCCCTGGCGGATGTCGCTCTGGGAGCGGCCGTCCTCGATCAGCGAGACGTTCGCCCAGCTCAGCATGTTGATGAAGCCGGGGGTGACGGCCATCCCCGTGGCGTCGATCTCGATCTCGCCGCGGCCGCCGCGAATGTCGCCGACGGCGACGATGCTGTCGCCTTCGATGGCGACATCGCCGCGGATCGGCGGATTGCCGCTGCCGTCGTAGATCGTGCCGTTGCGGATGACCACGTCATACTCCGGGGTACCGCCCGCGCCGCAAGCGGCGAGGAGGGCGAGGGCCGGGAGCAGGGCGATGCGGGTCTTGTGCCGATTCATTCTTCCTCCTCTGTCGTGGTGCCGCGGCGGCCGAGGAGCTTCCGGTCGAAGAAGTCGTCGGTCGCGCGGAACGCCTCGATCCAGCGGGAGTGGAACATGAACTCGTGGACGTCGTCGGGATAGACGATCAGCTCGTGCGGGATGCCGCGGGCGCGCAGGAGCTGGACGAGGCCGACGGTCTGCGAGAACGCGACGTTGCGGTCGTCGTCGCCGTGGATCAGGAGGACGGGCGAGGTCCACCCGTCGATGGCGGCGATGGCGGAGGACCGGTAGAGGGTGCTCTCGGGGTCGTCGACGTCGCCGTAGAGGTGGACGCCGGCCATGTCGACGCCGGCCTTGAAGATGTCGGAGTTCCGGGCGAGGCCCTGGGCGGTGAGGATTCCGCCGTAGGAGAGGCCCCAGAGGCCGATGCGCTCGGGGTCGACATCGTCGCGGGAGAGGAGGTAGCGGCCGGCGGCGAGGACGTCGCGGTACTCGGAGTTGCCGCGGCGGCCGTAGTCGGGGACGTCGCGGAACTTCTTGCCGTAGCCGATGCCGCTCCGGTAGTTGATCGAGAGCGTCACATAGCCCTTGCTCGCGAAGTACTGGTTCATCGCGTAGGCCATGTGGTAGAAGTGCTTGTAGTGGTAGCCGAGGAGCATCTGCCGGCGGGGCCCGCCGTGGAGGAAGAGGAGCGCCGGCCGCTTCTCGCCGCGCTTGAGGTCGGGGGGGAGGAAGAGCTGGGCGTGGAACGGGACGCCGTCCTCGGCGGTGATGACGACGTTCTGGGGCGTCACGTGCGCGGCCTTCGGGAAGCGGCGGGGCAGGGGGGTGATCGCCCGCGGCTCGCCGCCGTCGGCGTTGACGAGGGCGACGGCGAGGGGGTCGCGGGTGCCGGCCCGTAGCACGGCGACGCGCTTGCCGGAGGCCAGGACGACGGGGTGGGTGTCGATCCCGTCGCCGCCGGTGAGGCGCTGTGGCTTGCCGCCGGCGATCGGGGTGCGCCAGAGGTGGCGGCGGTCGATGTCGTCGATGTTGGCGGTGTAGTAGAGGAATCGGCCGTCGGCGGAGAAGGCGATGTCCTCGACGAAGCCCTCCCCGGGGGTCAGCTCGACCGGCTCGCGCGCAGGTTTCTCGACGGAGACCGCGTAGACGTGTCCCTCCCACTCCCCCGGCTCGGAGCGGAAGAGGATGTGGTCGCCGACCCAATGGAGGGCGCGGATGTCGGTGAAGCGCTCGTCCTTCGGCCAGGTCTTCCAGAGCCGCCGGCCCTTCCCCGTCTTCGCGTCGGCGATCCAGATCTCGAGGGTGTGCCCGCCTTCGAAGCCCGCCTTGCGGAGCCCGTCGGGGAGCGCGGTGTCGGGCTCGAGGCTGCGGCGCCACCACGGCAGGTTGGGCGGCGGGGCGAAGGGGGTGCCGGGGCGGCGGATGAAAGCGATGCGGCTCCCGTCGGGGGACCAGACCGGGGAGCCGTCGTGGTCGACGCTCGGCGCCATGTACCGGACCGTGTGCGACTCGGCGTCGTACACCGCGATGAAGGCGTGGTCGTCTCGCTGGCTGACGAAGGCGATCCGCTTCGAGTCGGGCGACCAGACGGGCCCGCCGTTGCGGCCAAAGGCGGTGACGAGCGGTCGGGCCGTGTCGGGGTCGAAACCGGCGAGGGCGCGGGGGTCGACGGGGGCGCGGTGGATCTGGCCGTCCTTCGTGTAGGCGATCCACTTCCCGTCGGGGGAGAGGACCGGGTCCCACGCCTCGGCGATGCGCCAGGGCTCGCCGCCGTTCGTCCGCACCGCCCAGGCGGCGCGCTCGGCGCCGTCGGCGTCGCTCGAGGGGTTGGCGATCCACCCGTCTCGGTTCGGCGTGTGGCCGCGGACGAAGACGAGGACGGCGCCGTCGTCCGAGATCTGGAGCCCGGTGAGGTCCACTCCGTCGTCCTCGGTGAAGGCGGTGAGGCGAACCGGCCGGAAGTCCGGCGCCGCGGCCGTGTAGACGTTCCGCGCCCCCTCCTCGTACGCGATCCAGGCGATGCGGTCGGCGGAGCGGGCGGAGACGAGGTCGTACGGGAACGCGGGGGAGAGGACGTCCTCGATGGTGAACTCCTGCGCCGCGAGGGGGGCTGCGGCGAGGAGGAGGACGGCCGCCCCGCGGGCGACGGTGCAGAACGGAGCCTTCATCTCTTCCTCGAATGCGGGTCGTGGGTGGCCGGGGCGGCGATCGCGCGCCCGCGCGTGCCGGGTACGGCGGAGCGCAGGCGATGCGGCGCGCTGTTCATGGCGTTGCCCGGGGAATGGGTCTGGAGGCCGGTCGAATCGACGCAATGTAGCGCAGGGTCGGAAAGGGCGACAAGCCGGTCCGACCGATCCGGCGGGTGCCGGCACGGACGAACGGTGCCGGCGAAGTCCGGCCGGGTGCCGCCCCGATCGAGTCCGGCTCCGTACCCCTTGACCCTCACGCAACGTAAGAGTTTATCGTTCGGTCGTGGCCACGGAAGCGAAGTACTACAGGGTGAGCCAGGTGGCGCGGCTGGCGCGGGTGAGCGTCCGGACGCTGCACCACTACGACGAGATCGGGCTGCTGGTTCCGTCGTCGCGTACGCCGAGCGGCTACCGGCTTTACACGGACGCCGATCTCCGGCGGTTGCACCAGATCCTGCTCTTTCGGGAACTGGGCTTCACGCTGGAATCGATCGGCCAGGCACTGGACGATCCCGCGTTCGATCGTCGCAAGGCGCTCCGTGCGCAGCGGGATCTGCTCCTGGAGCGGATCCGGCGGACGGAGTCGGTCGTGCGGGCGGTGGATCGGGCGCTGGAGGCACTGGAAGGAGGTCGGGAGATGGAGACCGGCGAGCTCTTCGAGGGGTTCGAGGATTTCGACCACGCCCGGTACGAGGCGGAGGTGCGGGAGCGGTGGGGCGAGACGGACGCGTACCGCGAGTCGTTGCGTCGGACGAAGTCGTACACGAAGGAGGACTGGGCGAGGATCAAGGCCGAAGGCGAGGAGGTGGTGACGCGCCTCGCGGAGCTGAAGGCCGCGGGCCGGCGCCCGGACGATGATGAGGTCGTCGAGGCGGTCGAGCGGTACCGTCTGCACCTCGACCGCTGGTTCTACCCGGTCAGCCGGGAGATGCACGTCCGGCTCGCGGAGCTGTACGAGGCGGATCCCCGCTACGGCGAGTACTTCGAGCAGCGGGGGGAGGGGCTGACGGCCTTCGTCGCGGCGGCGATCCGGGCGAACGCGGGCCGGGCGGAGGCGTAGGGGCGACGTCGCCCCGATGGTTCCTCGCGCCGGCGCGTCGCGCGGGCGGGGCCGGTCTGCGCCCGGGTGTGGATCTTCGCCTCCCGATCGGGGAGGGGCTCACCCCTCCCCGATCGTCATCGTGCGGGTGCGGTTCTCGTCGAGGACGCGGCGTACGAAGTCGTCGCGCGTGAGGATCTCCTGCTTCTTCCCCTCGCCCCGCACCCGCACCGCGACGGTTCCTGCCTCGGCCTCGCGGCGTCCGATCACGGCCATGTAGGGGACCTTGCTCGTCTCGGCGTCGCGGATCCGGTAGTTCAGCGTCTCGTTGCGGTCGTCGAGCTCGACGCGGATTCCGGCCTCGCGCAGCGTATCGGCGAAGGCGCGGGCGTCGTGGGCCTGCTCGTCGGTGATCGGGAGTACGGTGACCTGGACGGGCGAGAGCCAGAGCGGGAAGGCGCCGGCGAAGTGCTCGATCAGGATCGCGATGAAGCGCTCGAACGAGCCGAAGATGGCACGGTGGATCACCGCCGGCCGGTGCGGCCGGTTGTCCTCGCCCGTGTACGACAGGTCGAAGCGTTCGGCCGACGGGTAGTCGAGCTGGATCGTGCCGAGCTGCCACGAGCGGCCGATCGAGTCGAGGACGTGGAAGTCGATCTTGGGGCCGTAGAAGGCGCCGTCGCCTTCGTTCAGCTCGGGGTCGAGCCCGGCGGCGCGCGCGGCGTCGAGGAGCGTGGCCTCGGCGTGGTCCCACATCTCGTCGCTGCCGATGCGGAGCTCGGGGCGGGTACCGAATTTCGTGGTGTAGCGCAGGCCGAGGGTCGAGTAGAAGCGGTCGATCAGCTCGACGAGGCGCCGCACCTCGTCGCGGATCTGGTCCTCGCGCACGTAGATGTGCGCGTCGTCCTGCTGGAACTGCCGGACGCGGGTCAGGCCGGAGAGCGCTCCCGAGAGCTCGTTCCGGTGCAGGACGTCGTGCAGCGTGGCGTAGCGGATCGGCAGCTCGCGGTACGAGTGGGCACGCGACCGGTACATCAGGTGGTGCGAGGGGCAGTTCATCGGCTTGAGCGACATGTCGTGCTCCCCCGTCTCTTTGTCGAAGACGAGGAACATGTTGTCGCGGTACTTGCCCCAGTGCCCCGAGAGTTCCCAGAGGTCCTTGTGATAGAGGAGCGGCGTCTTGATCTCCTCGTATTCGTTGCGGTCGAGGGCCTCACGCATCCAGTCGCCGAGGAGTCGGTAGATCGTCGCGCCGCGGGGGGTCCAGAACGCCGCGCCGGGGGCGTAGGGGTGGAAGAAGAAGAGGCCGAGGTCCTGGCCGAGGCGGCGGTGGTCCCGCTTGCGGGCCTCCTCGAGCCTCGTCAGGTACTCCTCGAGATCCTTCTGCGAGAACCACGCGGTGCCGTAGATGCGCTGGAGCATCGGTCGCGAGGCGTCGCCGCGCCAGTAAGCGCCCGCGGTGGAGAGGAGCTTGAAGTGCCGGACCTCGGCGGTGGTGGGGACGTGCGGTCCGCGGCAGAGGTCGAGGAAGGGGCCGTTCCTATAGACGGTGATGACCTCGTCGTCGCCGAACTCCTCGAGGCGTTCGAGCTTCAGCGGGTCGTCGGCGAAGAGCTCCCGCGCCTCCTCCTTCGAGACGACGCGGCGCTCGAAGGGGTAGCCGGCCTCCGCGATGCGCCGCATGCGCTCCTCGATCTCCTCGAGGTCCTCCGGGGTGAACGGCCGGTCGACCTGGAAATCGTAGTAGAAGCCGTCCTCGATGGCGGGGCCGAAGCCGATCTTCGCCTCCGGACGCACCTCGCGCACGGCGGTCGCCAGGACGTGGGCGGCGGAGTGGCGCAGGACATCGAGCGCCTCGGGATCGCGTGCCGTGAGGATGCGAAGCGCGGTGTCGCTCTCCAGGGGGCGGTGGAGGTCGACGATGTGGCCGTCGACTTCGGCGGCGATCGCGGCCCGGGCCAGGCCGGGGCCGATCTCACGGGCGACATCGTACGGGGTCGCGCCGCGGGGCACGTCGAGCACCCTGCCGTCGGGCAGGGTCACGTGGATCTCGCTGGCTGCCATTCGCTTTCGGCTTCTCGTGCGGGTTCGGTGCCTACGGGTGCGGGGAAGCTAGACGCGGCCGGACGCGTCGGCAAGCGACGACGCGGCCGAGGCGGCGGGGCGCGCCCACGACCGCTCGCGGCGACCCGCCCCGCCCGCCTCCGCATCTCACCCGCGCCCGGCTCCGGAGCCCGTGCGGCGTGGCGCCCTACCCCCGCGCCACCCCCGTGAGATTGTCCTCCGGGTTGCGGTCGATCAGCTTGTTGAACGGATCGATCCCCGCTTTCACCGGCTGCTGGTCGACGACGACCTCGACGACCATCTCCGGCCCCGTGATTCGCCGCTTCTCGAGGAGCAGCACCTTCCCCTCCGGCGGGTCGCCCTCGCCCCGGGCGCCGAAGACGCCGACGTCGATCCACGCGTCGAGCGGGACCTCGGTCTCGGCGCCCTGGCCGTCGGCCCGGTACTTCCGGGCATCGACCGTGAGGCGGACCACGAATTTCCCATCCTCGCGCCGCTCGACGGTGGCCTGGCGGGCGCGCAGGTCGAAGAGCGTGATCGTCTCGAAGAGGTCCTCGATCAACCACGCCTGGTCCTCCGGCACCGCCTCGCGGATGTAGGCGAGGAGCTCGCTCGAGGTCGCGTACGGCGGGCCGGTCAGGCCGACGTCGGCCACGTACCGCGCGAGCGCGGCGTTCAGCCGGTCCTCGCCCAGGTAGTCCTTGAGCGCGTACAGGACCAGGCTCCCCTTGTTGTAGTGGATGTAGGGCTGGTTCTCGACGCGGAGCAGCGGGAGCTCCTCGATCCGCTCGCCGCCCCGGCCGGCCAGGTAGCGGTCGAGCTCGTGCTTCAGGAACCGGCGCATGTGCTGCGGGCCGTACTCCCTCTCCATGACCATGAGCGCCGAGTACTGGGCCATCGTCTCGGAGGTCACGGTCGCGCCCTGCATGTCGGCGCCGACGACCTGGTGGGCCCACCACTGGTGCGCGACCTCGTGGGCGGTCACGTAGAAGACGTAGTCGAGGTCGTCGGGATCGTCGAGCTTCGCGATGAAGCCGATCGACTCGGAGAAGGGGATCGTGTTCGGGAAGGACTGCGCGAAGCGCGCGTAGCGCGGGAACTCGACGATCCGGACCTGCCGGTGCTGGTAGGGTCCGAACGCCGTCGTGAAGTAGTCGAGCGACTTCTTCACCGCGTCGATCATCCGCTCGACGTTGTAGCGGTGCGCGGGGTCGTGGTAGACCTCGATGGCGACGTCGTTCCACGAATCCCTCGCGACCTCCCAGCGCGCCGAGAGGTAGGCGAAGAATCCGAGGATCGGCGCGTCCATCCGGTAGTGGAAGTACCGGCGGCCGCCCTCCTCCCACTCCCGTTGGAGGTACCCCGGGGCGAGGGCGATCTGATCGGCGCTGGTGCTGACGACGGTCTCGAATTCGATCCAGTCCGACTGGCGGCTGATGTAGTTGTGGGCGCGGGCGGCCGGATCGTCGGAAAGCGGGGGCATCCGCTCGAGCTCCGGCAGCCCGTGCTTGCGCCGGTCGTTCGGGTCCTGGAGCTCGCCGAAGTCGCTGTACCCGATGTGGGGGAAGTAGGCGAAGTTGTTGATGAACGTGCCGTTGTGGAGCACGTCGGTGTTGGGGCCGTTGTTGACGAAGCCGCGGCTCACGAACCCGACCTCGAAGCCGAGGACGAGGGAGTCGCCGGGGGCGAGGGGCTCGGCCAGCCGGTAGATGCGGTAGCCGAGCTCGTCGTCCTGGAGCTCGGGGGTGGCGCCGGGGAGGTCCAGCGCCCGCACCTCGAGGTCGGGATTCACGGCGATGTGCAACGAGTCGACCGGGGCGCCGGTGCGGTTGACCAGCGTGTAACGCCCGCGGATGTCGACGGCCCGGCGCTCGGGGTGGATGTCGACCTCGGCGTAGACCGCGGCGATCTTCGGCTGCGGGACCGATTCGAAGACCTTGTACTGCTTCTCGTAACGGGCCTGCCGCTCCTGGCGGAGGTCGGACGGCACGTACTCGTTCAGGACGTTCGTGTTGTAGAAGATGAACCCCCCGGTGGCGACGAAAGCGAGCCCCGCCACCGCCGCGGTCGCGAGGGTTCCGCGGCCGAGGCGCTGCCTCGCGATGCGGAGCCGGGTCCGCCACGCCGTCTCACGGCCGCGCACCCAGAGGAGGTGGATCCCGACGCCCAGGAGCGTCGCGCCGAAGGTCCAGTAGAGGTAGAACCAGAAGGTCGGCGCGACGAAGTGGCCGTAGCCGTTCATGTCCGAGTAGGGCGCCACGGGCGACTCGGCGAAGCGGTAGAGGTAGTGCTGGAAGTGGAGCGCCTGGAGCACGGGGCCGCTGATGAAGTAGAGGATCATCAGCAGGAACCCGGCGAACTTCTGGTTCGCCACCGCCTGGAAGAAGACGGCGAGCACGGCGATGTGCGCGAGGGGCACGCCGAGCATCAGGAAGAGGCCGCGGGCGTAGAGGCCGAGCTCGAGGTTCCCGTACCCGCTGAAGAGCTGCAACCCGATGGTCGTCGCCCCGCCGACGGCGAGGAGGACGAGGATGAGCGCGCCGAGGGCCGTCAGCTTCGCTCCCCAGAAGACCCAACTCGGGGTCGGGAGCGCATCGACCACGTCGGAGAGGTTCGCATCGCGGTCGCGCCAGACCATGTCGCCGGCGAAGAGCGTGAGCAGGATGAAGACGAAGAGGAGGAACGCCCCGGTGATCACGGCGATCATGAGGTGCGTGACCGGATGGACCGGCGTGCCGACGAACTGGTCGACCGCCGAGGCGCTGCCGAGGACGTTGAAGACCGAGAGCGCCACGATGATGCCGAACGGCAGGCTCTTCACCACCCGCGCGAGCTCGAGGCGGGTCTGGTGCAGGTACTGGCGCCTCGCCGCGGCGGCCGAGAAGTCCCGGGTGACGTCGGGGATCGCGAGATCTCGGGGGGCCTCGGCCGTCGTCGCCACATCATCGTTCTTCCGCCGCCACCGCCGCGCCCCCACCGCCATGCCGGCGCGGGCACGCGCGCCCTCGACGCCGGGGTGGAAGCGGGTGTAGGCCACCACCAGCATCGCCACCGCGATCCCCAGCCAGAGGAGGCGGTTCTGGAGGAGCACCCCCTCCAGGGCGAGGACCTGCGTGTTCCGCTCGGCGACGGTCCAGTACTTCGTCGCGACGGAGACGGCGCCGACGCCGAACGGGTCGAGCAGCGCCGCGAGCGCCTCGTGGTCGAGTTGGCCGAGAAGCGTCTGCGAGACCCCGTAGCCCACGAAGAAGAGGACCACGCCGGCGTACGTCCAGAGCATGCTGCGCGTCATCGTCGCCAGCGCGAAGAAGACGGCGCCCGTCAGCAGGACGTTCGGGCCGACCAGGAAGAGGAGCGAGAAGGTGTAGGGCGCGAGCCGGAACGGCCCGATCCGCTCGGGGTCGAGCCACGGCATCCAGCTCCCGACCACGATCGCCAGCGCGACGGCGAAGAAGACCGACAAGGCGACCAGCAGCGCGCCCGTAAAGCGGCCGAGGAGGTAGTCGCGCTTCCTCAACGGCGTGGTGAAGAAGAGCGACTGCGTCCCGTGATCGACGTCGCGAAGCACCGGATTCGCGACGAAGGCCGTGGTCAGGAAGACGCCGATGATGCTCATGATCGTGAGGAACTGCATGATCACGAACGGCGAGTTCCTGTGGATGTTGCCGATCGAGCCGCCGATCACGACCACATCGGTCGTGACCGCGCCGAAGGTCAGGAGGAAGAAGAGCGCGGCGCTCAGCCAGAAGAGCGGCTGCGAGAGCTGGTAGCGCAGCTCGAAGCGGAGGATCTCTCGGAACATGACAGGTCTCCTCGTCCGGGCCCGTTCAGGCCGCGACGGTCGCGCCGGCGCGCGTCAGCGTCGAGAAGTAGACGTCCTCGAGACTCGGATCGACCTGCTCGAAGCTCGGATCCGGGCGCTCGTCGGCGAGGACGTGGATGACGGTGCGCCCCGCCCAGAGCCGCGTGGAGAGGACGTGGAAGAGGCGCTCGTGATCGGCGAGGGCGTCGCGAGAGATCGTCTTGCGCCACACCCTGCCGCGCAGCTCGTCGATGACCTTGAGCGGCTCGCCCGTCAGCAGCACCTCGCCTTTCGCGATGATCGCCATGCGGCTGCACAGCTCGCTCACGTCGTCGACGATGTGCGTCGAGAGGATCACCACTGCATCCTCGCCCAGCTCGCTCAGCAGGTTCAGGAAGCGGACGCGCTCGGCCGGGTCGAGACCCGCCGTCGGCTCGTCGACGATGATCAGCTTCGGTCGCCCGATCAGCGCCTGAGCGATCCCGAAGCGCTGGCGCATCCCCCCCGAGAAGGTGCCCAGCTTCTGCTTGCGCGCGTGGTACAGGTTCGTCTGGTGCAGGAGCGCGGCGACGAGCTCCCGCCTCTCCCCCCGATCGACCACCCCCTTGAGCACCGCCAGGTGGTCGAGGAGCGCCTCCGCCGTGACCTTCGGGTAGACGCCGAAGTCCTGCGGGAGGTACCCGAGCACCCGCCGGACCGCATCCTTCTCTCGCACGACGTCGATCTCGCCGAGGGTGATCGTGCCCTCGTCCGGCTCCTGCAGCGTGGCGAGCGTCCTCATCAGCGTCGACTTGCCCGCGCCGTTCGGACCCAACAGCCCGAACATCCCCTTCGGGATCGAGAGCGTTACGCCCTTCAGCGCACGTACGCCGTTGGGGTAGGTCTTCGTTACTCCGGTAATGGTCAGGTCCATGGTCGTTCCCTCTTTCGGAGGAGCAGTAGCCGTCGGGAATCACGGTCGCCGCGCCGGGGCGCGGCGACTCCGCGGGATCAGGACAGCCGCCTCAGGTACGAGCGGAGCAGGTGACGGAGCAGGATCACCCCGAGCCGATAGAGGCCGATGCTCAACAGCAGCGCGACCGGGATGATCCAGTAGCCGAGCATCTCGGGTACGTCCGGCCCCGGCGGCGGACTCATGAAGCCGAGGCTGAGACGCCGACCCCCCTCGAGCCACGCTCCCACGTTCTCGGGGAAGATCGGCTTGAGCACCGCGAGGGCGAGGTGCGCGGCCGCGAGAAGGAAGATGAACAGCAGACCGAGCGTCCCAAAGAACGCGCCGATCCCCCGGCTCGCCAGCCGCAGCGCCTGCCGGAACATCACCGGTCCCGACCCGTCCGCCACCGCCGCCGCCAGCCGGTACCCGTCCAGGAACCCCTGCGCGTAATCCTCGGGATCGCCGAGCGCCGCGGCCGTCTCGCGGAAACGGGCCTGCGGGTCGCCACCGGCGATCCGCTCGAGGAAGTGGCTGCGCGTCTCGCGGAGGATCTCCTCCCGCTCCTCCGGCGGGAGCGGCGAGAGCGCCCAGCGCAGGCGCCGGAGGTAGCCCTCGAGCTCCGTGCCGGGCCACGTCGTCTCACTCGGCATGCACACCTTCCTTTCCGACCAGGCGACTCACATCCGCCGCGTACTCCAGCCACGCCGCACGCATCGCCTCGAGCAGCGACGCCCCTGCGGGTGTGAGCCGGTAGTACTTCCGGGGGTGGCTCGCGCCCTCGTCCTGCACCCAGCACGACGCGAGTTTCCCCTCCTTCTGCAGCCGGTTCAGCAGAGGGTAGATGGTGCCCTCGGCCAACTCGAGCCCGCCGCTGCGGACGGCGTCGAGGATCTCGAGGCCGTAGCGGGGTCCGTCACGGAGCACGGCCAGGACGGCGAGCTCGGCGGTTCCCTTGAGCAGTTGGGATTTCCAGCGTTCGATCTCCACGCCACTCATGCGGTGCAGGTTATATTGCAATGCGAGGTATCGGGTGATGCATGGATGCGCAAGGGGCCGAGGGGGTGGGGGGGCGGGCAGGGGCGGCGGGACGGACCCGCTTCACGGCGATGGGGTACCTCTCCGGGCCGGTCTCGGACGGCGAGGCTCATGCGACGGAGAGGCGGATGCAATGACGGGAAAGAGCGGGCGACCGAGGTCCTCGACCGCGTGGCGCGAGGCGCGGCAGCTGGCGTGGAAGTACCGGCGCCATCTGGCGGTGGGGTTCGTGCTGATGCTGATCAATCGCCTCGCCGGGCTGGTTCTCCCGGTGAGTCCGCGGTTCCTCCTCGACGACGTCATCGGCCAGGGTCGCGCGGAGCTGTTGGTTCCGCTCGCCGCGGTCGTGGCGGGGGCGACGATCGTGCAGGGGCTGACGTCGTTCGCGCTCTCGCAGGTCGTGAGCATTGCGGGCCAGCGGGCGATCACGCAGATGCGCAAGGAGGTGCAGGCGCATGTGCTGCGGCTCCCCGTACGCTACTTCGACACGACGCAGACGGGCGTGCTGATCACGCGGGTGATGCGGGATGCGGAGGGGATCCGGAATCTGATCGGCACGGGGATCCTTCAGCTCGTCGGCGGGATCGTCACCTCGGTCCTGGCGATGGCCTACCTCTTCTCGGTGCACTGGCAGCTGACGATCTTCACCCTGGCGGTCCTCCTCGGGTTCGCCGGGATGATGGGGTACGCGTTCAAGAAGCTGCGTCCGATCTTCCGGGAGCGGAACAAGATCGAGTCCGAGGTGACGGGCCGGTTGGGCGAGGCGCTGGGGGGGATTCGGACGGTGAAGGTCTACACGGCGGAGCGGCGGGAGCGCAACGTCTTCGCCCGCGGGGTGCACCGGCTGCTGCGGAACATCGCGAGCACGATCACCGGGACGTCGGCGGTCGGCGCGGCGACGTCGGTGATCGCCGGTCTGATCGGCGTGATCACGATCGTGATCGGCGGCCGGGCGATGCTGGACGGCTCGCTCACCGTCGGGCAGTACACGAGCTACGTCGCCTTCATCGGGGTGATGGTGTTGCCGCTGGTGCAGATCGGCTCGATCGGTACGCAGGTCACGGAGGCGTTCGCCGGGCTGGACCGGATCCGCGAGCTGCGGCGCATGGCGGCGGAGGACGAGGGGGACGAGGACAAGGCGGAGGTCGAGGCGGTGCGGGGCGACGTCGTCTTCGAGGACGTGCACTTCGCCTACGAGGAGGGTGAGCCGGTCCTGAACGGGATCAGCTTCCACGCGCCGGCGGGCTCGACAACGGCGCTGGTCGGCTCGAGCGGGTCGGGGAAGAGCACGACGATCGGGCTGATCATGGCGTTCCATCACCCGACGCGGGGCCGGGTCCTGGTCGACGGCCGCGACCTGCGCACTTTGCGGCTGAAGGACTACCGGGCCCGTCTCGGGGTGGTGATGCAGGACAACTTCCTCTTCGACGGGACGATCCGCGAGAACATCGCGTACGGCCGGCCGGACGCGACGGAGGAGGAGATCCGTGCGGCGGCGCGCGTCGCCCACTGCGACGAGTTCATCGAGCGTTTCGAGCACGGCTACGACACGATCGTCGGTGAGCGGGGCGTGAAGCTGAGCGGCGGCCAGCGGCAGCGGGTGGCGATCGCGCGGGCGATCCTGGCGGACCCGAGCATCCTGATCCTGGACGAGGCGACGTCGAGTCTGGACAGCGAGAGCGAGGCGTTGATCCAGGATGGGTTGCGCGCGCTGCGGCAAGGGCGGACGACCTTCGTCATCGCTCACCGGCTCTCGACGATTCGCAACGCCGATCAGATCCTGGTCCTCGAGGGGGGCGAGATCGTCGAGCGCGGCCGGCACGAGGAGCTGCTCGCCCTCGGCGGGCGTTACAAGGAGCTGTACGACCGGCAGCACCGGATCGAATCGGACCTCTTCATCAATCCAGGCGAGGACTTCACGCCGGAGCCCGAGCGGGTCGTGATCCCGTCGGGGAGGCAGGCGGCGGGGGGGTAGGCCGCCGCGCCCCCTCGTTGCCCCGCGTTCGGGGTGCCAAAAGGGAGGGGGCCGGGAGCCGCCAACCTGCCGCGACCCCCGGCCTCTCGGTGGGAAGGGGTAGGAAAAGAATGATGCGGTATTCGATCTCGAGCGGCGCCCGAAGGCGCCGGATCTCCGAGTTCGGCGCGCCGGACCGGGCGGTGGTGCCGCCCGGCGACGCGGTCACAGAGGGAACGTGCGACCCGCCCGGTTTGTGACAGGCCGCGGTCGATCGGCGCCCGCGGGTCGGCGGGGAGGCCGATTCGCAGGGTCGGCAGTGACCCCGCCGCCGCCGTCACCCGGCGAGGGATCCTCAACCCGCGCCTACGCCCGCCCTATATCCGCGCGAGCGCCGGCCGCCGCGCCGCCACCGCCGCCACGCGGATCCTCGCGTCCACGGCGACCCCGCCATCCTCGAAGGCGAGGAACGGGTTGATGTCGAGCTCGGCGATGCGCGGCTCGTCGCCGACGAGCTGCGAGACGCGCTGGACGACCTCGACGAGCGCGTCGAGGTCGACGGGCGGCTCGCCGCGCACCCCCTCGAGCAGCGATCGGCCGCGGATCGAGCGGACGAGCTCCCGGGCGTCCACGTCCGTGACCGGCGCGACGCGGAACGCCACATCGCCGAGCGCCTCGACGTAGATCCCGCCGAGCCCGAACATCAGCACCGGCCCGAAGCTCGGGTCGACCGTCATCCCGACGATCGTCTCCCGCCCGCCGGCGACGAAGCGCTCGACGAGCATCCCCTCGATCCGGGCGTCGGGCGCCGCGGCGCGGACGTTCGTGTCGATGCGCGCGAACGCCTCGCGCACCTCCTCCTCCGTGCGGATGTCGACCGCGATCCCGCCCACGTCGGTCTTGTGCACGATGTCCGGCGAGATCACCTTCAGCACGACCGGCAGCCCGATCTCCCGGGCGGCCGCGACCGCCTCGTCGGCGGTCCGGGCCACCCGGCTCTCGACGGTCGGGATCCCGTAGGCGCGCAGGACCTCGAGGGCCTCGTCGGGGGTGAGCTGCTCGCGGCCGTCGTCGAGTGCGCCGTCGATCACCCTCCTCGCCGCGGCCGCATCGACGTCGAAACGCCGAACCTCGCCCTCCGGCCGCTCGCGCCAGCGACGGTAGCGGACCATCGCCGCCAGCGCACGCGCCGCCGACTCCGGGAAGATGTACGCCGGCACCCCCGCCTCCTGCAGCTCCGCCCGACCCTGCGGCAGCCCCTCCCGACCCATCAGCACCGCCAGGATCGGCTTCTCCGGCGCCGCACGCCTCGCCTCCACGATCGCCTGCGCCACGTCGAGCTGCTTCACGCCGAGCGGCGGCACGAACGCCGCGATCGCCGCGTGCACGTTCGGATCGGCGAGCACCGCTTCGAGCGCGATCCGGTACTTCTCCGCCGTTGCCGAGGCGATCATGTCCACGGGGTTCCGCGTGCTCGCCTCCTCCGGGAGGCACCGCCGCAGCTTCGCCTCCGTCGCCGGCGTGAGCGGCGTCACGTTCAGCCCCAGCGACTCGCACGCATCCGCGATGATGATCCCCGGCCCGCCCGCGTTCGTCACGATCGCCACCCCGTCACCTTCCGGAAGGGGGAGCGTCCCGAACGCCATCGCCAGGTCGAAGAGCTCCTCCACCGTGTCGACCCGGATCACCCCGCACTGCGCCAGCAGCGCGTCCGTCGCCGCGTCGGTCCCCGCCAGCGCACCCGTGTGCGACGACGCCGCCCGCGCCCCCGCCAGCGTCCGCCCCGCCTTCACCGCGATGACCGGCTTCGCCTTCGTCACCCGACGGGCGATCCGCGTGAACTTCACCGGGTTGCCGAAGCTCTCGAGGTACATCAGGATGACCCCGACAGCGGGATCGTCCGCCCAGTACTCCAGCAGGTCGTTGCCGCTGACGTCCGCCTTGTTCCCGACCGACGCGAAGTGGTGGATCCCGATCCCGTACTCCGCGGCGTAATCCAGGATCGTCACCCCCATCGCCCCCGACTGGCTGATGAAGCTGATCGGCCCGGGAGGCGGCATCGTCGGCGCGAAGGTCGCGTTCAGCGAGACCTCCGCCGACGTGTTGACCACCCCCACGCAGTTCGGCCCGATCAGCCGCATCCCGTACCGCTTGACACGCTCGACCACCTCCCGCTCCCGCTCCACCCCCTCGCCCCCGACCTCCCGGAACCCCGCGGTGATGACGACGACGCCGCGAACGCCCGCCTCGCCGCACTCGTCGATCACTCCCGCCACCCGGTCCTTGGGGACCGCGATCACCGCCAGGTCGACGGACTCCGGGATCTCGCCCACCCGCGGATAGGCCCGGATCGAATGGACCGACGTGGCCTTCGGGTTCACCGGGTAGACCGCACCCGTGAACCCGTGCCGCAGGAGGTTGTCGACGATCTCGTAGCCGATGGTGCCCGGCGTGCGGCTCGCGCCGATCACGGCGACCGAGCGAGGACGGAAGATGGGGTCGAGCGAGCTCATGGGTTCGTCGTCGCGAGGGGAGCGATCGTGCATCCGGATGCAGGGCCCAATATGACATGCGCCGCGCGCCGCGTCTGTAGGGGATCGGTGGAAACACGGGTGGGGAGTTCCCGGACCGGAGCGGACGAGGGGGGCAGGATGGGCCGCGGGGTGGGGTGGGGGGCGGGAGGATCGGAAGGGTCGGGAGGCTTGCGGGCGGATCGCGCCACGCCCGACCCGCCCGCCGACCCGCCGCGCGGCCCTCCCCCTACTCCGCGGCCTTCTCCCCCAGCGCCGCCATCACCTTCCCGATGAAGGCGTTCACCTGGCGGTTGTCGATCCACCGCACGACGACCACCAGGTCGTGTGCGGGCTCCACCCAGATCACGTTCGTCCCCGCGCCGAGCGCGAAGAAGCTCGTCTCCGGCGCGTTCGAGAACTGCCGCCGCCCGGCGTTGACCCACCACATGTAGCCGTACACGGGATGGACGTCGCCCGGCGACGTCGCCATCCGCACCCACTCCTCCGAGAGGATCTGCCGGTCGCCCCAACGCCCGCGGCGCAGATGCAGGTAGCCGAAACGCGCATGGTCGTACGTGTTGATCCACACCCCGCCGCCCCAGTGCCCGCCGCCGCTCACCGACTGCATGCGCCGGCCGTCGATCTCCACGTACGCGTTACGGTACCCGTGCCACTGCCAGGTGTCCGACGCGCCGATCGGGTCCATGACGTACTCCTTCAACACCTCCGGCAACGGCCGTCGCCAGACGCGCAGCAGCGAGAGCGCCGTCCGGTTCACCCGCACGTCGTTGTACTCCCAGAAGGTGCCGGGCTCCTGCAACTCGCGGTCGATGCCCCGCCGACGGTCCGCGCTGTCCGGCTTGCCCCAGAGCGTGCCCTCCCATTCGTTCGTCTGCCGCAGCATCATGTGCCAGGTGATCGGCGCGTTGTGCGGCGATGCGAAGCCATCATCCTCCGGCGGCATGTACTCCGCCACCCGGTCGTGCACATCCCGGATCAGCCCGCGGTCCAGCGCCAGCCCGAACGTCGTGGCGAGATAGCTCTTGGAGATGCTGAACGTCATGTCGACCCGCTCGAGGTCGCCCCACTCCGCGACGATGTAGCCGTTCTTGATGATCAGCCCCGCCGGCCGACCGCGGTCCTTGTACGGCCCCTGGATCTCCGGGTACCGCTCCTGCGACGTGTTCCGCGCCAATTGCTCCGCCATGTCCAGCGACCACGGCGTCTCGTTCGCCAGCGCGAAGGCGACGGCGCTGTCCGTCAGCGCGGGGTCCATCCCCACCTCCGCCGGCGACTTCCTCGCCCACGAGCCACGGGGCGGATAGTAGACCTCCGCCCGGTCGGGCACCGACCCCACCGACGGGAAGTCCGCACGATCGGCCGCATCGGGATGGCGTGCGGCGGCCGCGGGGGAGGTCGGCCCCGCGCCGGGCCAGGACGCTGGCGTCTGCGCGGACAGTGGGAGCGCCGTCGCCAGCCCGAAGAGCGCGGTAACGACGATCCCGGCGACCATGCCCTCTCGCGTCGCGCGCCCCCGAGTCTTCCGAGTACACGGGGACGCCGGGGTATCAAACCTCCCAAGATTCCGATTCGATACGGTCGGATGAAACATGACGACGGGACTCCGGCTGGAATGGGCTCGGGGCAGGTCGCGACACCCGCCTCACCGTTCGGGAATCCCGCAATATGCGAGAGTCGCACGCCACGGGAAAGCCGCCTCCCCGATCGGCAACTCCCGACGCGCCGAACCGGCAGGCGCGAGGATGTCCCGATTAGCCATGGCTTCGACGCAGCCGCGCGCACAACTTTGCCGCAACCCGTTGCAGCCGGCTGCACCCGGCGACCGGCCGTCGACCACGGCCACCGCTCGGCCATGGGCCCGAGCACCCGGACAGGACCGGTCGCGACCGAGGGGAGCGGCGGAGGCAGGGACATCGGTTCGAGGAGGCACGTCCCGGAAATAGCGAAGGGCCCGGCCGATCGAGCGGTTCCAGCGGAGCGGAGGCCGGTGAGATCGCACCCTCGACCGTACTTGACCCGAGCCGCCCCCTCGGTACCGGCCGCTCCACGACGTCGTACCCCACGCTCCCGACCCGCGGAGCCCCCGGCAGACCGGCCGCGGTGAGAACCTCAGCCCCATGCAACCGCCGCCCACGCCCACGACCCCGATCCGGATCGGCCCCGCGACCGACGGCCGTATCGCCATCGCCTTCCCCTACACCCCGGAACTGGTCGAAGCCGTCAAGAGCATCCCGGGTCGCGCATGGGATCCCATCCGTCGAGTCTGGACCGTGCCCCGCGACCGCGAGGCTCTCCGTCGCTTTCTCGATGCCGCCCGGTCCCGCACGGTCGTGATCGAGCCCTCCCTCCTGCGGGAGGCCGGAGCTCCCTGGATCCTCGATGCCGCCGACCGGGAGCTCGCGCTCCGCGGCTACAGCCGTCGCACGCGCAAGGTCTATCGTCAGCACCTGAAGCGCTTCCTCGACGACGTCGGCCAACGTTCGATGGAGCTCGACGCCGTCGCCGCGCGCACCTACCTCCTCCAGCGGATCGAAGGCGATGGCATCTCGCGGTCCTACGCCGACCAGGCCGTCAGCGCGATCCGCTTCCTCTTCCAACACGTCCTCGGCCGCCCCGACGCCATCGCCGAGCTCCCCCGGCCCCGCAAGGAACGCCGCCTCCCGACGGTCCTTGGAAGGGACGAGGTGCGACGCCTCTTCGCCGCCATCGGCAACCCGAAGCACCGCGCACTCCTCTTCCTCGTCTACTCCGCCGGGTTTCGTGTGAGCGAGGTCGTGCGCCTGCGCGTCGAAGACCTCGACGTGGAGCGCCGTCTCATCCACGTGCGCGGCGCCAAGGGCCGCAAGGACCGCTACACGCTCCTCTCCGATACCGCCCTCGAGGCCGTCCGCAGGTACCGGGAGTACGCCCCGCCCAGCCCCTGGCTCTTCCCCGGCACCCACCCGGGTCGACCGATCTCCGCACGCACCGTCCAGCACATCGTCGAGGTGGCCCGAACCAAGGCCGGCATCCAGAAGCGTGTGACCGTGCACACGCTCCGTCACAGCTTCGCCACCCACCTTCTCGAGGCCGGCACCGACCTGCGCTACATCCAGGAACTCCTTGGCCACGCCAGCTCCCGCACGACCGAGATCTACACCCACGTCAGCCGCCGCGAGCTCGGTCGTATCCGCAGCCCCCTTGACCTACCGAGCTGAGCACCCTCATCGTCGACCCCGAGCGGCGCTCGCAGACCGCCATCTGCAATGGACTCCTGTCGAGCGAAGGGGTCGGGGGTGCGGGAAGAGTATGGTGTCGGTGCGAGTGCGGGCGACGGATCGGGCGAGCACTTGCCGGGTACGGGGCGCGCAACTGTCGCCGGCGCCTTCGGGGTCCACGTCGCGCAAGGGCTTGCCGCGTTCGGGGCACGCGGTTGTCCACCGGGTTGCCCGGCATCATGAGCGAACGTGTTCGGCCGGATCCGCTCCACCACCGGTTCGCCGGCCCGCGATCGCCCGATGGGGGACACACGCCCCGGCGCCCCCACGGGGGGCTTCCGCACGCGACACTCGTCCTGCGCGTGAACTCGCGCCCGAATCCGGCGGCATCATGGGAAGCGGTGCGGCCTGGATAGCGGTGGCGGCCCATGCGAATCCCCTCGCCCCGGGGATGCCCGTTCGGCCCCGCGACGGCACCGCACGTGATCGTGGGAACGGATCCTACCGTCCCGGACGACACGCCGAAATGACGGTGCTCACCGGGCGCACCCGTTCCAGGCATCGCTTATCATCCTCGGTCACGGAGACCCCCGGGATGCGAAGATCGTGGGCTCTCGTGCATCTAATTAGAGTAACGGCGATGGAGGCCGATCGCCTCGCTCAGGCCAGGCCGCGACGACGAGTCCCGCCACCACAAGCGACGTCCAACTCCTCCAACGCCGGAGACATACGGGGATCGGCTGGCGCCGTCCGGCCCCTCCCCATGGGTGGCGACGCACGCCCGGGGTGAACGCCTGTACAGCCGGTCCCCGCCGGGTCGCCGCGCCCCCTCGATCCGTCGCCATCGCGACCCCGTCGGTGGGACTGAGAGGCCCAAGGTGTGCCCTGGCCCCACGCTCGAGTTACCCGTCCGTACCGGTTCCAGTCCCATGACAACGCCCCCCTCCACCCCGCAACACCCTTCGCAAATCCCCCGTCCGGGGCGCACATTAGCGCAATTTCTTTTCGGCAATAACACGTTAGACGAAAGTTTCCCCGGTTGTGGGAGCGGCGGATCGGCGGTCATGCCCGAGGCGTGGCTGGGAATGACAATCTTTGACATCGGCGGGGGCAGCCGTTAGCTTCGGGTGAAGTGGTCTCGCGCCCTTGGGAGGGGTCATGAACGTATCGCTGACACCGGAGCTGGAGCGCTTCATTGCCGAACAGGTCGAGTCGGGTCGCTACCGCTCGGCAAGCGAGGTGGTGCGCGATGCCGTGCGTCTGTTGCAAGCGCAAGTCGAGGAGAGGGAAGCCAAGCTCGAGGCGTTGCGCAAGGCCGTGGAGGTTGGGCTTGCCGAGCTGGATCGGGGCGAGGGCACCGGTGCCGAGGTGGTCTTCC
>Ga0310821_100112_pt1 | contig 95328 bp, 97 predicted proteins | sample P4_ome_FD_201300 | JGI IMG/M metagenome (GOLD analysis project Ga0310821, IMG submission 201300) | Sorghum-adapted microbial communities from Joint BioEnergy Institute, Emeryville, California, United States - P4_Day56_Rep1 | ecosystem: Engineered > Bioreactor > SSF (Solid state fermentation) >...
GCACGCATCGCTACCAAGTTCCTGGCCCTGACCGCCGCGATCGCGCTCAACCACCGCCTCGGACGCCCACCGCGCAACCTCACCGCCTACTACGCCTGACCGGCCACCCGTGGAACGACTCATCTAGCCCCAGCGCACGACGGTCCCGCCCCACACGAGGCCGGCGCCGAACGCGGCCAGCAGCACGCGATCGCCGGCCTCGAGACGCCCTTCCTCCACGGCGACCGAGAGCGCGATCGGCAGCGAGGCGGCCGACGTGTTGGCGAACCGGTCGACGACGTCGACGACGCGCTCGGGGGCCAGGCCCAGCTCCCGGCCGACCGCGTCGATGATGCGCCCGTTGGCCTGGTGGTAGACGAACAGGTCGATCTCCCCCAGCTCCACGCCCGCCGCGGCCGCCGCCTCGCGCGTGACCTCCGACAGCAGGCGGACCGCGTGGCGGAAGACGATCGGGCCGTCCATGCGGATGCGCAGCTCGTCGCGCGGGAGGCGGATGAGGTCGCGGCCGCCGGCGTCGGAGTGCAGCGCCACGGGGCCGACGCCCGACGGCCCGTCCACGGCCCGCAGGGCGACCGCACCGGCCCCGTCGCCGAACAGCATCGCCGAGCCGCGGTCGTCGGGGTCCAGGTAGCGCGACAGACCGTCGGCGCCGATCACCAGCGCGCCCCGCGAGCGTCCGCTCTCGATCGCCGACGTGGCCAGCGCCAGGCCGGACAGGAAGCCGGTGCAGGCGGCGCTCAGGTCGATGGCGGCGGCGCCGTCGGCGCCGAGGTCCCCGGCGACGATCGCCGCGGTGTGCGGGCTCATCTCGTCGGAGCTCGTCGTCCCGACGAGGATCATGTCGACGTCGCCCGGCGCCATCCCGGCGGCCTCCAGCGCGCCGGCGCCGGCCCGCGCGGCCAGGTCGGACAGCCGCTCGCCGTCGGCCAGCACCCGGCGCTCGCGCATGCCGGTCCGCGACTCGATCCACGCCTCGTCGACGCCGAGCCGCGCGGCGATCGGCGCGTTGGGCACGACGGTCTCGGGGACCGCGCGGCTGACGCCGGCGATGGCGGCGCCGGTCATCGCGCGCCGGCGCCCGACAGGAGGGCCGGCGCGCGCTCGGCCAGCGCGAACTTCTGCACCTTGCCCGAGGCGGTGAGCGGCAGCTCGTCGGCGCGGCAGAACAGCACGTGCGCCGGGACCTTGAAGCGCGCGAGGCGCCGGCGGCAGTGCGCGATGATCGCCCCGGCGTCCTTCGCCTCCGGCTCGGCCACGACGAACGCGCAGCCGACCTCGCCCATGCGCTCGTCGGGCAGGCCGACGACGTGCGCCTGCTCCACCCCGTCGAGCTCGGTGATCACCGCCTCCACCTCGGCGGGCATCACCTGCTCGCCGCCGCACTTGTAGAGGTCCTTGCTGCGGCCGGTCAGCTCGAGGTAGCCGTCGGGGCGGACGCGGCCCAGGTCGCCCGAGCGCAGCCAGCCCGACGCGTCGAACGCCTCGGCGGTCGCGTCGGGGGCGTCGTGGTAGCCGCGCGTGACGATCGGGCCGGTCACGACGAGCTCGCCCTCCGCCCCGTCGGGCAGCGGCTCGCCGCTCTCCGGATCCACGGTCCGGTAGCGCGCCAGCGTCTCGCCGCCGCCGGCCACGCCGCCGGGCTTCGGGCGCCCGACCGTGTCGACCAGCAGCTCGATCGGGTCGCCGGGCATCGTGAACGTCGTCGCGGCCGACGTCTCGGTCATGCCGTAGCCGGTCACGAGCTCGCTCACTCCGAGCACGTCGACGACGTCGCGCCACAGCCGGGCCGGGCAGACGGCGGCGGCCGACATGACCGCGTGCAGCGAGGACAGGTCGTAGTCGGCGTCGCGGGCGGCGTCGACGACGGCGAGCGTCATCGTCGGGACGAACAGCGCCTCGTGCGCGCCGTGCTCGGCGATCGCGGCCAGCGTCGCGTGCGGGTCGAAGGCGGCCTGCACGACGACGGCCCCGCCGACGAACAGCACCGCCAGCAGGCCCTCCACGTAGGCGAACACGTGGTGCAGCGGCAGGGCGAAGCAGATCCGCCGGCCGTCCTCGAACGCGCGCGTGAAGGCGGAGCCGTAGGCGCTGCGCAGCTCCATGTCGTGCGTGAGGACGACGCCCTTGGGCAGCCCGGTCGTGCCGGACGTGAAGAAGATCGTCGCGGGATCGGCGGGCGCGGCAGCGGCGGTCCGGCGGGCGAGCTCGCCGTCGAGGTCGGGATCGGCGTCGCGCTCGAACGCGCGCAGCGTGGTCGCGCCGGGTCGCGCCGGCGCGTCCTCGCAGAGGATCACGTGCCGCAGCGCCCCCAGCGACGGGGCGCCGGCGTCCCAGCCGGGCGCGATCGCGTCCAGCGCCTCGGCGATCTCGGCGTCGCGGAACGCCGGGACCGTGAGCAGCGCCACGGCGCCGGACTGGCGCAGGACGTGCTCGAGCTCGCGGTCGCGCAGGCGCGGGTTCAGCGGGACGGCGATCGCGCCGGCGCGCGCGATCGCGAAGATCGCGGCCACGAACGCGGCCCCGTTGGGCAGCACGAGCGCGACGCGATCGCCGCTGCGCACGCCGGCGGCGACCAGGCCGCGGGCGATGCGCTGCGACCATCCCGCCAGCTCGGCGTACGTGCAGCTGCGGTCCTCGGCGATGACGAACGGGCGGTCCGGATGGGCGGCGGCGACGTCGTCGAGCGCTCGGTCGAGGGTCCGCTCGACCCACTGCGGGTGACGGGCCTCGAGCGCCTCGCGCACCGCCGTTCACGTCGATAGCGGTCACCGCCGAAACGTTACCCAGGGTCACGCCGGGCGCCCACGACGGACGCGACGCGACCCGATGCGAGGTCGGCGGTCTCGACGCGCGCGACGGCCCACGCGATGCGCTCGGAGCCCATGGCGGTGAAGGATCGCACGGGCGGTCCCGCGGGCCGAGGGGGCCCGCGGGACGGGTGCGGCTCAGCGGCGCCGGGCCTTGACCTTCAGCGTCTTGGTCTCGGTCTTGCCGCCGGCGACGGCCGCGATGTGGACGGTCGCCTGCCCGTCGCGGCGGATCGCCTCCCGGGTGGTGGCGTCGAGGCGCACGACGACGCGGCGCGACTTCCCTCCGCGCAGCGTGAACGGCTGCTGCGCGCCGGGCTCGACGACGATCGCGCCGGTGCAGGCGGCGCGGCAGGCGACCTTCACCGACACGGTGCGCCCGGACGGCGCGACCTGCACGCTCCGGGCCGACACGCCCTTCAGAACGCTCCCGGTCGTCCCTGGGGCCTTCGGCGCGCCGGTGGTCCCCGCGCCCGTCGTGGACGTCCGGCCGCGGATTCGGCGCAGCCGCACCCGGCCCTGCCAGGTCAGGGTGCACGTCGCATCCCCGCCCTGCCGCACGCCCGGGCACGCGGCCCCGGTGATCGTCCGCTCGGGCACGAGCTGCTCGATGTAGCCCTTGCCGATGACGTCGCGCGGCAGCGTGAAGCGCAGGTCGAACGGGCCCTCCCCCATCTTGCCGTCGTCCGTCAGCGTCGTCGCGGCGGTTCCGCGGTCGCCGCAGGTGAGCGAGACGTCGAGGCGGTCGAACGGCCGCAGCGCGATCTCGACCTCGTTGTCCAGGCGGGCCAGCTCGCCGACCTCCTCCAGGCGCGTCATGCCGGCCGCGGAGTCGAGGCCGGGGCTCGCGGTGCAGGTCGCCTGCAGCGAGCTGCCGTCGGTGAACTGGTACCAGCCCAGGAACTCGCCGCCGACCAGGCCCTCGGTGCGGTCGGCCTCGGCGACGTCCAGCGGGGCGCCGTTGCGGAACGTCACCACGTCGAACGCGCCGGCGGCCGTGATCTCGAAGTCGTAGCGCTCGTCGGCGGTGTCCCCGCCGAGGTCGCGGTGCTCGTGGAAGGCGTAGGCCCCCCACGCGGAGTACTCGAGCTTGTAGCGGACCTCGCGGGGCTTCTTCGAGGCGGCATCGGCCGGGGCGGCGACGAGCGCGCCGGCGACGAGCGCAGGCGCGAGCGCCGCCGCGACGCGGCGGGTGAGACGGACATCCATGCGCCCGAGTATCCGGGATGAGCACGTCTCAGGTCGGCTCGAACGCTTGACGACCGCGGATCAGCCGCAAGAACCTTCCTCTCGGGCGCGGACCTCGATGATCGTCTTCCCCTTCCGGCGCGTGGCCGGGTTGAGCGCCGCGACCGCGTCGTCGAGGGGCGCGACGCCGTCGATGTGGGTCCGCAGGCGCCCGTCGCGCACGCGCCGGACGATCTCGCCCAGCTGAGCGCGGTCCGACTCGACGACGAAGTCGATCGCCCGGCCGTCCGCGGGATGCGTCTCGACCGGCCCGACGATGCTCACGAGCGTCCCGCCGGGCCGGACCAGGCCCGCCGACTGCCGCTGGATCTCCCCGCCGATGACGTCGAACACGAGATCGACCTCGCCGACGTCCTCGAGCGCGTCCTCGTCGAGGGCCACGAACTCGTGCGCGCCGAAGTCGAGCGCGGTCTCCCGGTCGGCGGCGCGCCCGGTCCCGATGACGTGCGCGCCGCGCTCGCGCGCGAGCTGCGTCACCGCCGTTCCGACGGCGCCGGCCGCCCCGTGCGCGAGGACGGTCTGCCCCGCCTGCAGGCGGCCGTGGTCGAACAGCCCCTGCCAGGCGGTCAGGCCCGAGATCGGCAGGCTCGCGCCGACCGCGAAGTCGACGTCGCCGGGCAGCGGCGCGAGGTTGCGCGCCTCGACGGCGACGTACTCCGCGAGGGTGCCGTCGCGATGCCAGTCGGCGAGCCCGAACACGCGCTGGCCCACCGACACGCCCGTCGTGCCGTAGCCCAGGGCGCTCACCACGCCGGCGACCTCGTGGCCGAGGACCGACGGCGTGCGGTCGCGGTCCCGGCGGTCGGTCCAGGTCGAGGGCCAGTCCGTCTCGTTCGGGACGAACCCCGACGCGTGGACCTCCACCACGGCGTCGTTGATCGCCGCCGTGGGCTCAGGGTGCTCCGCCAGGGCCATCCCGGCTGCGCCGGCGGTCTGGTCGCTCACCACGATCGCCTTCATCGGGCACCTCCTCGCATCGGTTGCGTGCCCGCCCGACAGTGTTGCGCTCGCGCGGGCCCCGCGGGGCCGCGGCCGCGACCGCGTGGCGCTCACGACACGGCGAACGTCCACGACGGGGTCCAGCCGCTCACGGACGGGACGGAGCAGCTCAGGCCCGGGGCGTCAGGACCTGGCCGAGGGCGCCGCTGCGGAACCGGCGCTCGTCGACGACGTCGAGCTTCAGGTGCTCGCCGAGCTCGGCGAACGGGCTGCGCCCGGCCCCGATCGCGATCGGGACGGTCAGCAGCTGGTACTCGTCGATCAGGTTCAGGCGCGTGAGCGCCTGCGCCAGGCCCGGGCCGCCGTGGACCAGGATCGTCCCCGGCTCGTCCCGCGCCTTCAGGTCCGCGATCGCCGCGCTCGGGTCGCGGAGGATCTCGACCGGACCCCAGCCGGCGGTCTCCAGCGTGCGGGAGAAGACCGCCTTCGGCTTCTCGTTCATCGCGGTGGCGATCGGCCCTTGCGACGCCGTCCAGTGCGGGCCCATGATCTCGTAGCTGCGGCGCCCCATCGCGTGGACGCCCGCCTCCCGCAGCGCGCGCAGGGTCCACTCCCCCGAGTCGTCGCCGAACCACTCGAACATCCACTCGTGGGTTCCGTCGGGGCTGGTCGCGAACCCGTCGAGGGACAGGACCATCTTGAGCACGACTCGTCTCTCGGTCATATCGGTGGTGACTCCGCGGGTCGCGACGACTCATCGGTCTCTTCGCCCGCTGCGGCTTGAGGTTCATCCACCGTCGCGCGGCCCCTCCCCTGCGTCGGAACCCCGCGCCGAGGGAACATCGCCGGAATGGGCGACCTCGTCGAGCGGATCACCTTCGGCAACGTCACCGAGGTGAAGGTCGTGCTCGCGTCGGTCGTGCTGGCGCTCGCCGTCTATCAGCTCGTGCTCATCTCGGTCGGCTACGGGAAGGTGCGCCTGCCGTCCCTGAGCGCCCGCGCGGCGTCGTGGACGCATCGCGCGTCGGGCGACGCGATCGTGGTCGTCATCGTCGTCGTCGCGCTCATGTGCGTGAGCGTGCTCGGGTTCGAGGACGACGAGCTGCTGCACACGCTGTCGGGGTGCGCGCTGCTGGTCGTGCTCGCCGTCAAGATCGCCGTGCTGCGCTGGTGGACCGCCGCGAGCCGCCTGCTGCCGGTCCTTGGGCTCGCCGTGTTCGCGCTGCTGTCGCTGGCCTGGCTGACCTCCGCGGGGCAGTTCCTGGCCGATGACTGAGCGCCCCACCCGTCGCGCGCAGCTCGTCGGCTCGATCGTCGTCGGCCTGGCGATCGTCGCCGTCACGATCGCGGTCGTCACCGCGATGCTCGGGCCGACGAGCACCGCCGAGCTCGAGTCGCTCGAGCAGCGCCAGAAGGAGCGCACCGAGCGGCTCGAGGAGCGCCTGGAGCACGAGGAGCGGCTGCGCGAGGAGCGCGACTAGCTGCCGGTGTTGCCCGTCCGCTGCGTCGGGCAGATGCCCTTGTAGGGGTTGCGGACCGAGCCGTCGGGCATGGGCGTGTTGCAGAAGATCGCGCCCTTCAGCTTCGCGCCCTTCAGCTTCGCCCCGGTCAGGTCCGCGTTCGTGAGGTTCGCGCCGCGGAGGTCGGCGTTGCGGAAGTCGGCGCCGATCATGTTCGACGCGCTGATGTCGGCCTTGCGCAGGTCGGCGCCGCGCAGATCGGAGGCGACGAGGTCGCCGAGCGCAAGGTCGGCCTCGCGCAGGTCGGCGCCGCGCAGATCGGTGAGCGACAGCGCGGCGAACGACAGCGTCGTGCGGCGCAGGTCGGCCCCGCGGAAGTTCGATCCGCTCGTCGTGCTGTTGGTGAAGACCGCGCCGACCGCCTTCAGGCGCGGCGCCATGACGTCGGTCAGCTCGGTGCCGCGCAGGTTCGCGCCCGACAGGTCCGCGCCGGTCAGGTTCGCCCCGGCCAGCGACGACGAGCTGAGGTCGCCGTCGACCATCTGCGCGCCCGGGCACATCGCGCGCGGGTTGATCGTGCAGCCGCCGAGCACGTAGCCGCCGCGCGGCGGCGGGTTCGTCGCCCAGTAGCCCGCGCCGGCGTAGAGCGGGTCCTCGGGCGGGATCGTGAACGTCGCGCCGGGCGGGCCGAACAGGGGCGCGTTCGGACACGACGGCTGCGGCGCCGCGGTCGAGCCGTCGGGCAGGGTCGTGTTGCACAGCGTCACGTCGTCGAGTGCGCCCGGGTCGAGCCTCGCGCCCGTCAGCTCCGCGAGCGAGAGGTCCGCGCCGTCGAGCTTCGCGCCGCGCAGGTCGGCGCCCGACAGGGTCGCGCCGCGCAGGTGCGCGCCCCGCAGGTCGGCGTGGTTGAGCTTGCCGTCGGGCGCCGAGAGCATCGTGCCCTGGAGCTCGCGCAGGTCGGCGTGGCGCAGGTCGATACCGGCCGAGTCGGACTGGATGAGGGTCGCGCCGCGGAGGATCGCGTGACGCATGTCGGCGCCGACGAGGCCGGTGCCGAACAGGTCCGCCCCGGTCAGGTCCGCCCGCCTGACGTTCGCGAACGCCATGCCGCCGACCTTGAAGCTGACCCGCTGCATGTCGGCGCGTGACAGGTTCGCGTACGACAGGAACGCGCCCTGCAGGTAGGCGCCGGCGAGGCGCGCGCCACGGCAGTTCACGTACGGCTCGATCACGCACACGCGGACCTTCGTCCCGGACGTGACCTGTCCCGACGGAGCGGAGTACGTCACACCCAGCACGTAGAACGGGTTCGACGAGTCGACGACGATCGGGGCGGGGGCGTTGCCGGCACGTGCGCACGGAGCTGCGATCAGCAAGAGCACCAGCATCGCCGTCGTGGCGCGCCCTCCCCGGCCGGGCATCCATGCGACCGTACCCCTCTCGCGCGGGCGCGTGCAAACCACAGGATTTCGGTGCGGGATACCGGTCCGTTGCGCGCCGCCGGCGCCATCTCGGCAGCATCGGCGACGCCGGGGCGAACATGTACGCGGCGTGCGTGGCCGGCCAGGCGAGCTCCGCGTGCGTGTGCACGCCCGACAGCGGCGACTACGAGGCTTCCGACTTCGATCCCTCGATCACCTTCACGCCGCCCGGCGGCGCCCCGACGCTGGCCGCCGGCCAGCTCTGCGGCGGCACCGTCGCCGGCGGGCAGTCGATCGACTGCACCGGCACCGGGCAGTACTCCGGGCCGATCGGCACCACGGTCGTGTGGTTCGCCAACCCCGGACCGAACGCCGCGTCGATCACCGACACCACGACGGGCCAGTGGTGCAGCGTCGACCCGATGGCCAGCTCGGGCGACTTCGAGGTCTGCGCGCTGCAGACCGGCGGCGACGACAACGACTCGATCGCGATCTCCCCCGAGAACCCCGCCGCCACGACGCTCGACCTCCAGGTGCAGGTCTACGCGCTGGCGCCCGTCAGCTCCTTCGCCGGCGCGTTCTCGTCGCTGCTCGGCGACCTGTGGGGGTCGGTCGGCGCGGGCGGCGGCGACGACGTCGTCACGCCGACCGCCCGGGTCCTGCGCGCGACGCCGACGAGCGACCCGCGGGTGTTCCGCGTCGGCTTCCCGAAGGGGCCGCTGACCCCGCCCAGGGGCCGCCGCCACGTCAAGCCGGTGACCCCCCCGGTCGGTGTCGCGGCGCATCGCGCGGGCGCACGCGTCGCCACCCTCTCCGAGGCCGGCCGGCCGGCTAGGTCAGGTCGTCGAAGTCCCCGCGGATCCAGCCCCCGAAGCGGGCGGCCGACCGCGCGATCGTCGCCTTCGCGTCCGTGTCGATCGTCCGGCCGAAGTTGTCGTAGAGGCGGTCGAAGGCCAGCGCTTCGACCGCCGTCGCGATCCGCTCGACGACCGACGCCGACAGCGGGATCCGGTTCGGGTAGCTGCGCATGAACGTCGTGGAGGACCGGTCCGGGTTGGCCTGGATCGTGTCGGACGCCAGCAGCACGCCGCGACCGTCGGCGCCGCCCGCCCAGTGGATCACCGCGCTGCCCGGGAAGTGACCGCCGAGGCGGACGAGCGTCACGCCGTCGACGAGCTGGCGCGTCCCGCTCCACGTCTCGATCACGGGGTCGGGCCGCTGGACCCAGCCGGCGTCCGGCTCGCTCACGAGCACGGGCACGCGCCCGAGCGCGTGGCTCCACTCGACCTGCGCGCCGAACATGTGCGGGTGGCTCGACGTGATCGCGACCAGGTCGCCGATCTCGCGCACCCGCCGGATCGCGTCGTCGTCGACGAAGCCGGGCGGGTCCCACAGGACGTTGCCGGCCGGCGTCTGCACGAGGTGCGCCTGCTGGCCGATGCCGACGATCGGCTCGACGGTGATCCCGAACAGGCCGCGCTCGAGCGGCCGCACGTGGGTGCGCCGGCCGGAGGCGGCGAGCTCGTCGATGGTCGTCCACTGCTGCCCCTCCGCCGGGACCCACTGCCGCTCGTCCGCGCAGATCGCGCACGTCCCGACGGCCTCCGCATGCTCCACTCCGCAGGTCGCGCAGATCGCCACCACGTGTCCTCGCCTCCTTCGCCGGTTCGCCGCATCGTCGCGCATCCCGCGACCCGAGCGGCGTGCGGCTCACACGGCCGCGGGCTCCACCGACAGCAGCCGCTGCACCTGCGTGCGCAGCGCGACCGCCTCGGGCGAGGTCGGGTCGCGCGGGTGATCGAGGCCGACCTCGATGCGCTCGGCGATCGTCCCCGGCCGCGTGCCCATGACGAGGATCTCGTCGCTGAGCACGATCGCCTCGTCGATGTCGTGCGTCACGAGGAGCGTCGCGACCTGCTCGCGCGTCACGATCCGGCGCAGCTCGCGCTGCATCCGGGTGCGCATGAAGTCGTCCAGCGCGGCGAACGGCTCGTCCATCAGCAGGATGCGCGGCACGTTGACCAGCGCGCGAGCGAGCGCCACCCGCTGCGCCATCCCTCCGGAGAGCTGGCCCAGCCTGTGGCGCTCGAACCCCGTCAGCCCGACGAGGTCGATGAGCGCGTCGACGTCCTCGTGCGCGTGTCCGCGCGAGATCGCGAACGCGACGTTGGAGCGCACGGACGCCCACGGCAGCAGCCGCGGCTCCTGGAACACGACGCCGCGATCGAGCCCCGGCGCCCGCGCGACCGCGCCGTCGACGCGGATCTCCCCCTCGTACTCGACGTCGAGGCCGGCGATGCAGCGCAGCAGCGTGGTCTTCCCGCACCCGGACGGGCCGACGAGCGAGACGAAGCGCCCCTCGGCGACGTCGAAGTCGATCGCTCCGAGGATGCGGACGAGCGCGTCGCCGACCCGCGCGGCCCGCTCGCGGATGCGGACCTCCAGCACGTTGGCGCTCATGGCCGGCTCCCGTAGGTCTCCTGCCAGCCGGTGGTGGCGCGGGCGAGCAGGGCGAGCAGCCAGTCCGACGTCTTCCCGAGCACGCCGATCGCGATCATGCCGACGATCATGTCCGCGGGCCGGGAGAACTGGCGCGCGTCCCAGATGAGCCATCCGAGCCCGCTCGACGACGCCACGACCTCGGCGACGATCAGCAGCGCCCACGACAGGCCCATGGCGATCCGCGCGGCGGCCAGGATCTGCGGCAGGGCCGACGGCAGCAGCACGCGCCACACGAGCTGCGGTCGCGACTTCTCCAGCACGTAGGCGACCTCGATGAGCTTGCGATCGGTGCTGCGGATGCCGTGCGCCGTGTACAGGAAGAGCGTGAAGAAGCTCCCGATGCCGATCACGAGGATCTTCGACAGCTCCCCGATGCCGAACAGCACGATGAGCAGGGGCACCCAGGCCACCGCCGGGATGGGCAGGAGCGTCAGGAGCGTCGGCTCCAGGAGGCGGGCCATCACCCGTGACGTGCCCACGGCGGCGCCGACGACGATTCCGCACGCCGAGCCGAGCGCGAAGCCCTCGAGGAGCCGCTGGATGCTGACCCAGGCGTTGCGCGTCAGCGTGCCGTCCGTCAGGAGCGTCCACATCGCGGTCACGACCTGCTCCGGCGAGGCCACGAGCGTGCTCGGGACCCAGCCGTTGGCGACGGCCCGGTCCCAGAGCACGATCAGCGCGATCGGGACGACCACGTAGCTGAGCGCGACGGCGGCGCGCCGTGACCAGGAGCGCCGGCGGGCGCCCCGGGCGGTGGGACCGCCCGGGGCCGCGGGCGCCGGCAGGCCGACCGGCGCCGTCGGTTCGATCGTCGAGGATGAGGCCATGGCTACGGCGCGTCCGGGGCGAGCAGGCCCTCCTTCTCGACGTCGACCCGGCGGCTGACGAAGCCCTGGTCCTTCAGGAAGTCCGCCTTCCCCTGGAAGTCGGGGAGCAGCGCCTCGGTCACCTCGGCGTCGAAGTTGTTGCGCTTCCAGGCGGCCGCGATGACGTCGATCGGGAAGTCGAGCTGGTCGGCGACGATCTGCTGGGCCTCGTCGGGATGCTCGGCGATCCACTCGCGGGCGCGGTCGAGCACGGCGTGGAAGCGGGCCGCCACCTCGGGGTTCTCCTCGACCCACTTCGTGCGGTCCGTCTCGATGCTGTACATCTTCGTGCCCTCGGTCCCCGGCAGGACACGGCCGGTCCCGGCGGTCTCCTCGAGCTCCACGAACGGCGGCCAGATGGCCCAGGCGTCGATCTGCCCGGACTCGAACGCCGCCTTGCCGTCCGCCGGATCCATGTTGATGATCTCGGCGTCGCCCTTGATGCCCGCCTCCTCGAGGACCTTGACGAGTCCGTAGTGCTCGGCCGAGCCGGTGAGCACGCCGATCTTCTTGCCCTTCAGGTCGGCGACCGACTGGATCGGCGAGTCGGGCGCGACGAGGATCGTCACCGGCAGCTCGGAGGTGATGCGCGGCACCTGGACGTCGATGTCGGCGGCCTGGACGATCATCGCCGGGATCTCGGCCATGAAGACGACGTCGACGCGATCGGAGCCGAACGCCTCGGTCATCGCCGGCGCGGACTGGAACTCCTGGAAGTCGATCGTGACGCCGTCCTCGGCGAACTCCTCGTCCCACCATCCCTTCTCCTTGGCGACGAGGGCCGGGGCGTAGTCGACGGCCTTGGCGAAGTGCCCGACGCGGATGGTCCCGCCGGATGCCGTGCCGCCGGCGGTCGACGCCGACGAGGTCTCGGTCGAGTCGGAGGAGCCGCAGGCGCTCGCGAACGCGACGAGCACGAGCAGCAGCGGCAGGGTCAGGAGACGTCTCATGGGTTCCTCTGGTCGTGTGGTGTGGTGCGATCGGTCGCCCGGGCTGACGCACGAAGCGCGGCCTCGAGCGGTTCGGGGGCCAGCCAGCGGTCGAGATCGACCTCGGCCGGGATGAAGCCGTGGCGGCGCAGGAAGCGCTGCTGGTCGGCGAGCGCCTCGACGAGCACGTCGTCGAGCGACGGGCGCAGCTGCGTGAACGTCGCCGGATCCAGCGCCGCCGCGGTCCAGGATTCGGCCGCCGACATCTCGGCGGCGAACACGCGGGTCGCGTCGTCGCGATTGGCCTGCGCCCAGTCGGCCGCGCGCAGCAGCGTCGCCAGCCAGCGCTCCACGAGATCCGGGCGCTCGTCCAGGAGGCGCCCGCTCACCGTCAGCAGGGCGGGCGTCACGGTGCCGATCCGAGCCGACCGGTCGGGATGGCGCCCCAGGTCGACGACGACGACGGCGTCGAAGAAGGTGGCCAGCTCGAGCCCCAGCGGTCCGTAGACGTAGATCGCGTCGAGCTCGCCGCGTGCGAGCGCGAGCGCCTCGGTGGCCCACAGCCGCGTGTTCTCGCGCGGGCCGAACAGGCTCGCGGCGGGACCGTCCACGTCGGGCGTCAGGTATCCCTCCTCGACGCCGACGCCGACGTCGACGAGCTCGAGGTCGTCGATCGCGACGCCGCCCAGCGCCGCGGCGGTCGTGAGGCCGCGCAGCGTGATCGCCGCCCAGAAGTCGATGGCGTCGTGGCGTCGTCGCGGGATCGCCACGCGGCGCCCGCGCAGGTCCGCGGGCTCGGCGATGCCGCTGCCCGGCATCGCGAGCACTCCCTGGAACTGGTCGACCCACGTCAGGCCGAGCAGCCGGGTGTCGGCGCCGTGCGCGCGCGCCCAGAGCGGCGGGACGTTGCCGCCGTGGCGGAACATGGCCGGATGACGGTGGTCGAAGTGGGCCTCGCGGACCGCGCCGTCGGGCGACTCGACCAGCGACCGGACGGCGATCCCCTCGCCCGCGAACTCGGCCTCGAGGAGCCCGCGCCCGATCGCGACGGCCGAGGCGGTGGGCACCGGGCAGCGGCTGTACCACAGCGTGTCCGCCGGCGTTGAGCGGGGCGCCGGCGTGGCGACGGACGGGAGCGTCACGACGCGACCGCCGCGCGCGCCCGGGTGCGCGGCAGCACCTCGGCGATGAAGCGCTCCAGCTCGCGCTCGAGCGGCTGGAACTGCAGGAGGAAGGTGTCGATGCCCGCGGCGTGGAACTCGGCGATCCGCGCGGCCACGGTGTCGTAGCTCCCGACGAGGCCCGACGCGGTGCCGCCGTTGCTGCCGACGACGCGCATCCCCGGGTTGATCTTGAACATCGCCGCCTTGGGATCCGTGCCGGACGCCAGCTCGGAGAAGTCGTCGCGCTCGGTCAGGCCGACCAGGTACTCGTGCTCCTCCCAGGCCTCCTCGTCGGTGTCCCGGGCGACGACGAACGCGGGCATCCCGAACCGCAGCTGGTCGGCCCTGGCGCCGGCGCGCCGCCGCACGTCGGCCATCAGCTCGATCGCGTCCTCGAGCGGCCGTCCGTTCATCAGGAACGTGTCGGCGTGACGGGCGCCCAGGTCGCGACCAGGGCCCGACTCTCCGCCGATGTAGATGTGCGGACGCGTCCCGGTCACCGGTCCGGGGCGCAGCTGGAGGTCGTGCACGTGCAGGTAGCGGCCGTCGTGGTCGACCAGCTCGCCCTCCATCAGCGGCCGGACCACCTCGATCCACTCCGCCGAGTACGCGTAGCGCTCGTCGTGCTCGAGCTGCGGCAGCCCGGTGCGGGTCAGCTCGGGGAGGAACCAGCCGGAGACGACGTTGATCGCGAAGCGCCCGTGGGAGATCGCGTCGATCCCGAGGGCGAGCTTGGCCAGGATCGCGGGATGGACGTAGAGGGGCTTGATCGCCGCGATGATCTCGATGCGCTCGGTGGCCTCGGCCAGCCCGGCGGCCGCCGACCACGCGTCGAGCTGGTCGAACTCGAGGCCGTACGGCGACGCGAGGTGCTGCGCGACGAGCGCCGTGTCGAGCCCGCCCTCCTCGGCCTGGCGCAGCACGCGCCGGTTGCGCTCGTAGCTGGAGTCGAACGGATCGTCCGGATGTCCCAGGCTCCCCCAGCTGCCCTGGACCGGCAGCCAGACGCCGAGCCGAGGCGACCCAAAAGGCAGATTCTTGACCGACATAGTGGACTTTCTAGCATACGCGAAGCCTTCTCGTATGTCGGAAGGTGTGCGGCGGGTTATGCTGCCCGGCGCCGTGGACACCTCCAGACACGCCCCCACCAAGCCGCACAGCGGCGCGCAGTCGGCCGGTCGCGCGCTCGCGGTGCTCGACTGCTTCGCCGACGGAGCGCCCGATCGGGGCGTGAGCGAGATCGCGCGGCTCGTCGGCCTCCAGGTGAGCACGGTCCACCGGCTCGTGCAGGCCCTCGTCGCCCACGGGTACCTGGAGCGCAACGGCGCCACGGACCGCTATCGGCTCGGCCCCGCGATCACCGCGCTCGCTCGAGCGCAGTTCCGCGCGAGCGGTCTGGACCGGGTCAAGGCGCGAATGGACGCGCTCTCGGACCTGACGGGCGAATCGGTGTCGCTGGGGGTCCGGGAAGCGAGCGAGATCGCGCTCGTCCTGCAGTCCAACGCGACCGCCCAGGCGCTGCGCTACGAGGAGCCGCCCGGCCTGCGCGCCCCGCTCAACTGCTCGGCGATCGGCAAGGCGATCCTGTCCCACGAGCAGCCGACGCGCGAGATCGTGCGGGACGCGCGGCCGTTCGTGACGGTCACCGACCGGTCGCTGACGACCGAAGCGGCGCTCCTCGCCGATCTGCAGGCCGCGCACGAGCGCGGATGGGCGCTGCTCGACGAGGAGCGCGTCCCCGGCGTGCGGGCGATCGGCGCGGCCGTGCCGTCCGACGTCGGCGTGCCGCGCGTGGGCCTGTCGGTGCAGGGGCCGGTCGTGCGGTTCGCCGACGAGCGCCTTCCCGAGCTCGCCGCGCACCTCCGCGAGGCCGCGGCGGACATCGCGCAGCTGCTGCCGCCCGGGTGGCCGTAGGGTCGGGTCAGACCCCGGCGGCCTCGAGCGCCACCGCGACCACCGCCAGCGCGAACGCGGCCAGCATCCCCCACCCCAGCGCGGTCAGCACGGCGTCGACGAACCGCCCGATGCGCTCGCGGCGCGACCTCGCCGGCGGCAGGCGCCGCAGCCGCCACCCCTCCCGCACGACGGCGGCCGCGCAGCACACCGCCAGCACCACCCACAGGCCGTTTCGGTCGACGTTCACCTCCGCGGATCCTGACAGCGCGACCGTCGCCGCCGGCGGCGGATCGCGGCTTGCTCGCCCGCCGGCCGGGTACGAGCCCGCCGATGCTCATACGACGAATCGTCATCGACCACATCACTCTCGGCGTGCGCGACCTCGAGCGCAGCCGCGCCTTCTACCGCGCCGCGCTCGCCCCGCTGGGGTTCGGCGAGATCGGCGAGGACGAGCGGTCCATCGCGTTCGGTCCGCCCGGCATCGACGACTTCATCATCTCGATCGACTACGAGCCCGGGACGACGCACGTCGCGTTCGCCGCCGAGAACCGCGAGCAGGTGCACGCCTTCTACGCCGCCGCGCTCGCGGCGGGCGGCCGCGACAACGGCCCGCCCGGCCCTCGCGCGGAGTACTCGCCCGGCTACTACGGCGGGTTCGTGCTCGACCCCGACGGGCACAACATCGAGGCCGTCTTCCACGACCCCGACGCGGCACCGGCCGGCGCCGCCTGACGTCAGGGTCGAGCGCCGCGAGGTCCTCGGCGTCGAGCCGCACCGTGCCCGCGGCGAGGTTCTCCTCGAGGTGCGCGATGGGTCAGCCTCGACCACTACGCCCGCCTGGAGCAGGGCCGCGACCTCCAGCCCTCCGACCAGGTCCTCGACGCGATCGCGCGGGCCCTGCGCCTCGCCGACGTCGAGCGCGAGTACCTGCGCCGCCGGCCGGCGGTTCGCCAACGAGGCCTGCTGCTACGCCGACTTCGGGCGCACGCGGCGCGCGTCCGACTCGGTCGCCGGCCGCCGGGCCAACGAGCGCGCGTGGGCGATCTTCGACCGGACGGTCCGCGACCGCATCGAGCTCGGCGACCTGAAGCCCGGCGCGCCGACGCCCGCGTGGGTCCAGGAGGGCGACACGCTCGAGCAGCTCGCGCGGCGAGTCGGGATCGACCCGGACGGGCTCGCCGCCGAGGTCGAGCGCTTCAACGGCTTCGTCGCCGAGGGCGTGGACCGCGACTTCGCCCGCGGGACCCTGTGGTTCGAGGGCTTCACGTCCCGCGGCCCGCGCATCGACGCCGACGCGCGCGTGCTGTCGGCGCGCGGGGGCGTCGTCCAGGGTCTCTACGCGGCCGGCAACGTCGCGGCCTGCGTGTTCGGCCCCGGCTACCCGGCCGGCGGCGCGACGCTCGGCCCGGCGATCACGTTCGGCTACCTCGCCGGCCGCCACCTGGCGGCGCGGCGCGCCGCGGCGGCTCAGGGCGCGCGGCGACCTGAACGTCGGTCCCGTCGGCCACGAAGAGGCCCTCGACCGAGAAGTAGCGTTCGCCGGTGTCGTAGCAGAAGGTCAGCACCGTGCTGCCGGCGGGGATCTCGGGGAGCTTCTGCGCGACGGCGGCGAGCGCGGCGCCCGACGACGGGCCGACGAAGATGCCCTCCTCGCGGGCGCACCGCACCGCGTACTCGTAGGCGGCCTCCTCGGTGACCTGGATCGTGCCGTCGAGCGTGTCGACGTGGAGATTGGCCGGCACGAAGCCGGCGCCGATGCCCTGCAACCGGTGCGGGTTGGGCGCCCCGCCGCTGATGACCGCCGACTTCGCCGGCTCCACCGCGAACGTCTTCATCTGCGGGAAGCGCGGCTTGAGCGCCTCGCTGACGCCGGTGATGTGCCCGCCCGTGCCGACCCCGGTGATGAGGTAGTCGATGCCGTCGGGGAAGTCGCGCAGGATCTCGGCCGCCGTCTGGTCGTGGTGGACCTGCGGGTTGGCCGGGTTCTCGAACTGCTGCGGGATCCAGGCGCCTTCGATCTGGGCGGCCAGCTCGTTGGCGCGGGCGATCGCGCCCTTCATCCCGCCCTCGCGCGGCGTCAGCTCCAGCTCGGCGCCGTACGCGGCCATGAGGCGGCGGCGCTCGATCGACATCGACTCCGGCATGACGAGGATGAGCCGGTAGCCGCGCACCGCGGCGACCATCGCGAGCCCGATGCCGGTGTTGCCCGACGTCGGCTCGATGATCGTGCTGCCGGGCCCGATCACGCCGCGGCGCTCGGCGTCGTCGATCATCGAGAGCCCGATGCGGTCCTTGATCGAGCCGCCCGGGTTCGCCCGCTCGGCCTTCATCCACACCTCGACGTTCGGGTGGTCGGCGAAGAGCCGGTTGATCCGGATGTGGGGCGTGTCGCCGATGGTCTCGAGGATGTTCGCGGCCTTCACGGTGGGCTCCTGGGGCTAGATGTTGAACTCGAGCAGCTCGTCGCCGCGGGTGCGCTCGTCGATGCGCGCCGTGGGCGTCACGACCGACTGCGCAGGGACGCTGCGCGTCAGCCACACGTTGCCGCCGATGCGGCTGCCGTTGCCGATGACCGTGTCGCCGCCCAGGATCGTGGCGTTCGCGTAGATCACCACGTCGTCGCCGATGGTCGGGTGCCGCTTGGTGCGCGCCATGCCCTTGTCGACGCTCAGCGCCCCGAGCGTGACGCCCTGGTACAGCTTGACGCGGTCGCCGAGGACGGCGGTCTCGCCGATCACGATGCCCGTGCCGTGGTCGATGGCGAACGACTTCCCGATCCGCGCGCCGGGATGGATGTCGATGCCGGTCTCGCGGTGGGCGATCTCGGTCAGCACGCGCGGCACGAGCGGGACCTCGCAGCCCTGCAGCTGGTGCGCGAGCCGGTACACGGCGGTGGCGCGGAAGCCCGGGTAGGCCAGGATCACCTCGTCGACCGAGTGCGCGGCCGGGTCGCCGTCGCAGATCGCCTGGGCGTCGAGCAGGAGCGCCTCGCGGATCGCCGGCAGCGACCGCAGGAACCGCTCGAGCACCGTGTCGGGCGACGTGCAGTGCGTCTCGGGCAGCCGCAGGACGTCGGCCAGCTCCCGCTCGACCCGGGCGAGCTCCTCGGCGACGTCGCCGGCCCGCCCGCCGACCTCCGCGGCGAAGTGCGGGAACAGCAGCGCGAGCGTATGGCGCGCGAACCGCTCGCACAGCTCGTGCAGCCGCGGCGGCAGCGCGTACGCCTCGCGATCGCGCGCGAGCCGCTCCAGGAACTCCGCGTCGATGCCTCGCCCGGCGGTGGAGGCCATGCCCCGACAGTAGCCCTTCGCCGCGCCGCTGCGGGCACCGAGAGGCCGCCCCGTGACGTCACCCCGCCCGCAGCGCCGCCGTCGGGGACATCCGCGACGCGCGGACCGCGGGCGCCAGCCCGGCGACCGCGCCGATGAGGACCGCGGCGCCGATGCCGCCCGCTCACGCCTCGGGCGGGACCACGACGGTCCAGCCCTTCGCGGCGGCGTACCCGGCCGTCGCGACGGCGCCGGCGAGGACGCCCGCCACGCCGCCGATCAGGGCCAGCAGCAGGGACTCCCCCAGGAACTGCGCGCGGATCCGGCGCCGGGTCGCGCCGAGCGCGCGGCGCAGCCCGATCTCCGAGCGGCGCTCCAGCACCGAGATGATCATGATGTTCGCGACGCCGACGGCGCCCACCACGAGGGCGACCGCGCCGAGCCACAGGAACAGGCTGTCGAACGCCCCGGCCGCCGCGGCCCGGGCGGTCAGGACGTCGGACGGGCGGCTGACGCGCACCTCGCTCGGCGCCCGCGGGTTGGCGGTCGCGGCGAGCAGCGGCTGCACCGCCGCCTCGCGGCCGGTCTGCGTGCGGACGTAGATGGTGCTCGGCGGACCGTCCTGCGCGTCGGCGCTCACGTATCCCAGCTGATCCCGCGCGGCCGGATAGCCGATCAGCGCGCTGTGGTCGACGTCGGGCTCCAGCGGCGCGGGCGCCAGGACGCCGGCGACCGCGAACCAGCGGCCGCCCAGCCAGATCCGGCCGCCCGGGCCGAGGCCCAGCCGCCGCGCCGCGGCCGCGCCGAGCACCGTCACCGGCAGTCGGGCGGTGGCGGCGTTCAGCCACCGGCCCTGCGCGACCTCCGTCCCGACCACGCCCGGGAGGTCGAGGCCGGCCGCGCGGACCTGCAGGCCGCCGCTCTCGGCCGCGGCGATCTCCGGGCTGCGGTACACGCGGGCGTCCTCCACCCGGGCGCTGTGGGCGACCTCGCTCACCCCGTCCAGCAGCTTGAGCCGCCCGGGCGCCTCGACCGGCAGGACCGCCGCGCCGCCGCTGAGCCGCTCGCCGGGCTCGACCGTCAGCAGGTTCGTCCCCAGGCGGTCGATCTCGGCGAGCAGCCCGGCCTGCGACGAGGCCGACAGCCCGAGGACGGCGACGATGGCCGCCGTCCCGATCGCGATCCCCAGCGCCGAGAGCCCGGCGCGCAGCGGCCGGGCCCGCAGCCCGACGCTCGCCACCCGAACGCGGTCGCCCAACGTCATGGCGCCGACCCCGTGTCGGAGACGACCTCGCCGTCGAGGACCCGGATCCGCCGGGGCAGGCGCTCGGCGAGCGCGCCGTCGTGGGTGATCACGAGGTTCGTCGCGCCGGCGGCGTTCAGCTCCTCGACGAGCGCCATGATCGACGCGCCGGTGGCGCTGTCGAGGTTGCCGGTCGGCTCGTCGGCGAGGACGATCGACGGCTCCCCCACGAGCGCGCGGGCGATCGCGACGCGCTGGCGCTCGCCGCCCGACAGCGTCGACGGGCGGAACGCCGCGCGATGCGCCAGGCCCACGCGCTCGAGCGCCCGGTCGGCGCGCTCGCGCCGCTCGGCCACCGGCACCCCCGCGTACAGCAGCCCGTCGGCCACGTTCTCGCGGACCGTCGCGTGCTCGGCCAGGAAGAACTGCTGGAACACGAACCCGATCTCGCGCGCCCGCAGCCGCGACAGCTCCTCGTCGTCCATCCCGGCGACGTCGACGCCGCCGATGCGGACCGCGCCGCTCGTGGGCGGCTCGAGCGTTCCGACGACGTGCAGCAGCGTCGACTTGCCCGATCCGGAGGGGCCGACGATCGCCGCCAGCTCGCCACGCCGGACCGTGAACGAGACCCCGCGCAGCGCGTGCACCGGCGGCTGCTCGCCGTAGACCTTGGTGACCGCGGCGAGCTCGAGCACCACCTCGCCGCTCACGGCCCCGGCACCGCGACGTCGTCGCCGGCGCGCAGATCGCCGTCCACCTGGACGCGGCCGGCGACCGTGTCGACCAGCCCCAGCGTCACCGGGACCTGCTCGCGGCGGCCGCCGGGACGCACGACCTCGACGGCGTACCCGCCCCCGGGCGTGCCGACCAGCGCGGTGACCGGGACGCTGAGCGCGTCGCGCACGCCCGCGGTCGCGATCTCCACGTCGACCGGGGCGCCCTCCATCCCGCGGGCCCGCCGCGGGCGGTCGAGCCGGATCGCGACCGGGATCGTCACGGCGGCCCCGGCGTCGCGGGGGCTCCCCGCGGGTCCGATCCGCGTGACGCGCCCGCTCAGGGTCGTGTGGTCGGGCAGGACCACCCGCGCCCGATCGCCGCGGCGCACCGCGTCGCGCTGGGTCGGGTCCAGGTCGACGCGCACCTGCGGGCGCAGCGAGGTCGCAGTCAGCACCGGCGTCCCGGGGCGCGCCGGCGCGCCGAGCGCGCCGCTCACCTTCGCGACGCGCACCGGCTCGGGCAGGACGACGGCGTCGCCGAGCTCGAGCGTCGCGGTCTCCGCCATCCCCCGGTCGCGCTGCAGCGCCGTGAGCGCCCGCGCGGTCGCTGAGGTGAACTCGCCGCCGCGCGGCGCGCCCAGGCCGAGACGCCGCAGCGTGCGGTTGAGTGAGCGGACGTCGGGGCCGCGGTCGCCGGCGGCGAGGTCGCGGAAGGCCGGGACGCGGCCGCACAGCAGCAGCACGGGCCGGTCGTCGACGCGGTAGAGGACGTCGCCGCAGGCGACGCGGTCGCCGGGCTCGGGCAGCCGCGTGTACACGCCCGAGGCCTGGTTGATCGCGACGTACGGCGCCCCGTCGGGCCGCGCGCGGAACGTCAGCACGCCCGGCCGCGACACGCGGTCGGCCAGCGGCCCCCGCTCCACCTTCGCGGTGGACGCCGGCGCCTCGGCGTCCGGGGCGCCCGAGGAGTCGGCGCCGCATCCGGCGAGCGCCCCGGCGAGCACCACCGCCGCGGCCAGGGTCGCGCGGCTCACGGCTGCCCCCCGCCCGCCGGCCCGAGGTCGCGGCAGGCCTGCATCGCGGCGTTGAGCGTGCTCATCCCGTTCTCGGTCGCGGCCGACGGGATCCGGTTCGTGTCCACCAGCGGCTCGCCGTCGACGGGGTCCGGGAAGTCGCGCACGCCGTTGTCGCGCATGCACTCGGCGAACGCCAGGCGCGTGCCGCGCTCCTCGTCGGTGACCTCGTCGTCGCCGGTGAAGCCGGACGGCTGCTGGTCACGGCACGCCTCGACGGCGCGGATCCACGTGCGGGAGCCCGGATCGATCGACGACCCGTTGAGCACGCCGTCGATGGTCAGCTCGCCCGACGCGTCGGGATCGGGGAACTCGTCGACGCCGTGCTCGCGCATGCACGTGGCGAACGCCACCGCGCGGTCCTGGACCGCGCTCGTCGCGGCGGCCGTGCCCGCCGTCGAGGCGTCGTCGTCGCCGCCGCAGCCGGCAGCGGTCAGGGCGAGGATCAGGGCGAGGGCGGCCAGCGGCCGGAGCGGTCTCGTCACGGGTGCAACCTCGGGTCGTAGGTGGGGTCGGGGTAGGCGGCCGGGCAGCCGCCGGCGGGCGCGTCGGGGCGCAGCTCGAAGTGCCAGGGCTCGTTGTCGTAGACGCGGCACAGCCCGTAGGCGGCGCCGTGCGCGGCGAGCCAGTCGGCCGCGGCCGTGTCGACGTCGATCGCATCGCCGGAGACGTGCGCCGACGTGTCGGGCGTGGCGACCCAGCGCGCGGCCTCCGCGTAGGAGCCGTACGTGGCGATCGCCTCCTCCAGGAGCTGGCCTGGCGCTCGGCGGAGCGCCAGCCGCTGACGACGGTGAGCGCGACGCCGTCGCGCACCGCGTCGGCCTCGGCCCGGCGCAGCGCCTGGCGCAGCGCGCGATCGAGGTTGGCGACGCCCGGCGGCGCCGGGGCGCCGCGGGGCGCGCGACGCAGCTCGACGACCGGCTCGATCGCCGGCGTGGCCACCGGGGTCGCGGTCGTCTGGCGCGACGGCGACGACGCCGGTCGCGCCGCGACGATCACCGCGGCGATCACCGCCGCGGCGACGAGCAGGCCCGCGACGCGGCGGCGGCGCACGCGACGCGCGCCGGGCGCGAATCGGTCTGGTCGGCGGTGGGGCATGGCGCCAGTGAACGGGTCGGCCTGTTGCGGCCCCGTATGGCGTTTTCGATACGCGGGCGATATGCGGGCTCGTTAGCCTCGGGCGCATGCGGGTGCTCCTCGTCGAGGACGAGCCCTACATGGCGGAGGCGATCCGCGACGGCCTGCGGCTGGAGGCCATCGCCGCCGACGTCGCCGGCGACGGCGACACCGCGCTGGCGCTGCTCGACGTCAACGCCTACCACATCGCGGTCCTCGACCGCGACGTCCCCGGGCCGTCCGGCGACGAGATCGCGCAGCGCATCGTCGCGTCGGGCAGCGGCATGCCGATCCTCATGCTCACCGCCGCCGACCGGCTCGACGACAAGCAGTCCGGGTTCGAGCTCGGCGCCGACGACTACCTGACCAAGCCGTTCGAGCTGCGCGGGCTCGTGCTGCGGCTGCGGGCGCTCGACCGGCGGCGCGCCCACCACCGGCCGCCCGTGCGCGAGATCGCCGGCCTGCGGCTGGACCCGTTCCGCCGCGAGGTCCACCGCGACGGCCGCTACGTCCCGCTGACCCGCAAGCAGTTCGCGGTGCTGGAGATCCTCGTCGCCGCCGAGGGCGGGGTCGTCAGCGCCGAGGAGCTGCTGGCGCGCGCCTGGGACGAGAACGCCGACCCGTTCACCAACGCGGTGCGCATCACGGTCTCCGGCCTGCGCAAGCGCCTCGGCGAGCCCTGGCTCATCGCCACCGTCCCCGGCGCGGGCTACCGCATCGACACCGGGCTCGAGGACGACGGTGAATAGAGCGCCCGGCCTGAGCGTGCGCCTGAAGCTCACGCTCAGCTACGCGGGCTTCCTGATGCTGGCGGGCGCGCTGCTGCTCGCCGCGGTGTGGGTCTTCCTGCTGCGCTACGTGCCCGACAAGGCGATGCTCGTGAACCCCACCGACCGCCCCGACGGGGTCTTCCCGATCCGGTCCGAGCTCCTGCGCGTGTTCGCGCCGCGGGCGGCCGCCGTGATGGGCGCCCTGCTCGTGTTCGGCCTGGCGGGCGGATGGATCCTCGCCGGCCGCATGCTCGCCCCGCTGGACCGCATCACCGACGCGACGCGCATCGCCGCGACCGGCGCGCTCGGCCACCGGATCCGGCTGCCGGGCCGCCGCGACGAGTTCCGCGAGCTCGCCGACGCGTTCGACGGGATGCTCGAGCAGCTCGAGGCGCTCGTCGCCCAGCAGCGCCGGTTCGCCGCCAACGCGTCCCACGAGCTGCGCACGCCGCTGGCGATCACGCAGACGCTGCTCGACGTGGCCGAGAAGGACGGCAGCCGCGACGACGACCTCGTCGAGCGGCTGCGGCTCGTCAACGACCGCGCCATCCACCTCACCGAGGCCCTGCTCACGCTCAGCCGCGCCGACCAGCGCGCGTTCGTCAGCGAGGAGGTCGACCTGTCGCTCGTCGCCGAGGAGGCGATCGAGACGCTCCTCCCCCTCGCCGAGCGCCGCGGCGTGTCCGTCGAGACCGCCGGCGACGTCGCGCCCGCGGCCGGCTCGCATCCGCTCCTGCTGCAGATGACGACGAACCTCGTCCACAACGCGATCGTCCACAACCTCCCCGAGGGCGGCGAGGTGCGGGTGACGACGCACGTCGGCCCGGAGGACGCGATCCTGACGGTCGAGAACACGGGCCCGCGACTGTCGCTGGCGCTCGTGTCGACGCTCGCCGAGCCCTTCCAGCGCGGCACCGGCCGCGTGCGCACCGACCACGCCGGGGTCGGGCTGGGCCTGGCCATCGTGAGGAGCATCGTCCAGGCCCACGAGGGCAGCCTCGCCCTCCTCCCCCGGGACGACGGCGGGCTGCGGGTCGCGGTGCGAGTCCCCGCGTCGCGTTAGGTTTCCCTAAGATCCGGGCTCGATGCTCGCCCTGGACAGGATCTCCAAGGCCTTCGGCCCGGTCACCGCGGTCGACGCCGCGTCCCTCCAGGTCGAGCGCGGGGAGTTCGTCGCGCTGCTCGGTCCCAGCGGCTGCGGCAAGACGACGGCGCTGCGCGTCGTCGCCGGCTTCGAACGCCCCGACGCCGGCACGGTGGCGATCGACGGCCGCACCGTCGCCGGCCCCGGCACGTTCGTGGCGCCCGAGCGGCGCCACGTCGGCATGGTCTTCCAGGACTACGCGCTCTTCCCCCACCTCGACGTGCTGGCGAACGTCGGCTTCGGCCTTCCGCGCGCCGGCCGCGAGGCGCGCGCCCGCGAGGTGCTGGACTTCGTCGGCCTCGGCGATCTCGGCGATCGCTACCCGTCCGAGCTCAGCGGCGGCCAGCAGCAGCGCGTCGCGCTCGCCCGCGCGCTGGCGCCCGAGCCCGCGCTCGTCCTGCTCGACGAGCCGTGGAACGCGATCGACCCGCTCCTGCGCGCCGAGATGCGCACCGAGCTCGCGACGCTGCTGCGCGCCGCCGGCGTCACCGTCGTGCTCGTCACCCACGACCGCGAGGAGGCGTTCACGCTCGCCGACCGGATCGCCGTGATGCGCGAGGGCCGCATCGTCCAGGTCGCGACGCCCGAGGAGCTGTACTTCGCGCCCGCCGATCGGTGGACCGCCGAGTTCGTCGGCGCCGCCAACATCCTGCCCGGCACGCGCACCGGGACGGTGGTGGCGACCCCGGTCGGCGCGTTCCCGGCCCCGGCGACCGCCGCCGAGGGCGCCGTCGACGTCCTCGTCCGCCCCGAGCTCGTCGGCCTGGAGGTCGACGCGACCGCCGAGGGCGAGGTGGTCGAGCGCACGTTCCTCGGCCACGACGTCTTCTACCGCGTCCGCCTGCCCGACGGCACGACGGTCCGCTCCCAGCGCCCATCCAACGAGGCCGTGCCACTCGGCGCCCGCGTGCGTCTGACGGTGCACGACGGTCCCGTCGTCACGTTCTGATCCGACCCGGAGGCTCCATGAAGCGCCTGCTCTCCCTGTCCGCCGTCCTGCTCGCCTGCATGCCGATCACCGCGTGCGGCGGAGGCGACGACACCGACCTCACGATCTACTCGGGTCGCAACGAGGAGCTCGTCGGACCGCTCATCGAGCAGTTCGAGGAGGAGAGCGGGCTGACCGTCGAGGTGCGCTACGGCGACACCGCGGAGCTGGCCGCGACGATCGCCGAGGAGGGCGACAACAGCCCGGCCGACGTCTTCTTCGCCCAGGACGTCGGCGCGCTCGGGTCCGTGGAGGACCAGCTCGCGGAGCTGCCGGCCGACGACCTCGACGCGGTCCCCGAGCGCTACCGCGACCCGGACGGCCGCTGGGTCGGCACCTCCGCGCGCGCCCGCGTCGTCGCCTATTCGACCGAGCGCGTCGAGGAGGGCGAGCTGCCCGACACGATCTTCGACTTCACCTCCGACGAGTGGAAGGGCCGCGTCGGGCTGCCGCCCACGAACGGCTCCTTCCAGGCGTTCGTCTCCGTGATGCGCCTCGACGCGGGCGACGACCGCACGCGCGCGTGGCTCGAGGACCTCGCCGCCAACGAGGCGAAGCTGTACGAGAACAACACGCAGACGATCGAGGCGATCGACGCCGGCGAGATCGACGCCGGGTTCGTGAACCACTACTACCTCGAGGAGCTGCGGCGCGAGAACCCCGACCTGAAGGTGGCCAACCACTTCCTCGCCCCCGGGGACCCGGGCGCGTTCGTCAACGCCGCCGGCGTCGGGATCCTCGCGACCTCCGACCACGAGGAGGCGGCCCAGCGGTTCGTCGGCTTCCTGCTCGGCCCCGAGGCGCAGACGTACTTCGCCGAGAACACGTTCGAGTACCCGCTGGCCGCGGGCGTGGAGCCGGTCGGCGACCTGCCGCCGCTCGAGGAGCTCGTCAGCCCGGACGTCACGCTCGACCGGCTCGGCGACGAGCTCGAGCCGACGCTGCGGATGCTCAACGAGGTCGGCCTGACGTCGTGAGCCGCCGCCCGCCGGTGGCGCTCGCCGTCGCCGCCGCCGCGGTCGTCGCCCTCGTCTGCCTGCCGCTCGTCTACCTGATCGTGCGGGTCGCCGGCGGCGGCGCGGACGCGTTCGACGTGCTCGGCCGGCCGCGCACGGTCGAGCTGGTGGCGCGCACGTGCGGGCTCGTCGCCGCCACCACCGGCGCGGCGGTGGCGATCGGCGTGCCCGCCGCCTGGCTGGTGACCCGCACCGACCTGCCGGGGCGCCGGCTGTGGACGGTTCTGCTCGCGCTGCCGCTCGTCATCCCCAGCTACGTCCTCGCGCTCGCGCTGATCGCCGCCTCCGGTCGCGGCGGCCTCCTGGGCCTCCCGGAGATCTCCGGGTTCGCGGGCGCGCTCGCCGCGCTCACGCTGGCGACGTACCCGTACGTGTTCCTGCTCACCGCGGCCGGGCTGCGGCGCCTCGACCCGAGCCTGGAGGAGGCGGCGCGCTCGCTGGGTCAGACCCGCGCGCGGGTGTTGTGGCGGGTCACGCTGCCCGCCGTCCGGCCGTCGATCGGGGCCGGCGCGCTGCTCGTCGCGCTGTACGCGCTGTCGGACTTCGGCGTGGTGTCGCTGATGCGCTTCGATGCGCTCACCCGGGTCATCTTCCTCCAGTACCGCTCGCTGTTCGACCGCACGCCGGCCGCCGTGCTCGGCCTGGTCCTGGTCGCGCTGACCGTCGTCGTGCTCGTGCTGGAGGCGCGCGCCTCGGGCCGCCTGGGCCAGGCGCGCGTGTCGCCGGGCGCCGCGCGCCGGGCAACGCGCGTGACCCTGGGCGCCTGGACGGCGCCGGCGCTCGCGTTCTGCGCCGCCGTCGTCGCGGTCGCGCTCGTCCTGCCGATCGTCGTCGTCGTGTGGTGGACGCTGCGGGCGCCGTCGTTCGACGCGGCGCTGGACACGCTGTGGGAGCCGGCGCTGCGGACCCTGCTCGCCGCCGGCCTCGCCGCCGCGGCGGTCACGGTGGCGGCGCTGCCCGTCGCGCTGCTCGCGGTCCGCTACCCGCGCCGCTGGACGCGGCTGCTGGAGCGCGGGTCGTTCGTCTCCAACGCCCTGCCGGGCGTCGTGGTCGGGTTGTCGCTGGTGTTCTTCGCCGCCCGGTACACGCCGGCCCTCTACGGCGGGCTCGCCGTCCTGATCGCCGCCTACGTCGTGCGGTTCCTCCCGCAGGGGCTGTCGGCGATCCGCGCCGCGCTGGAGCGGGTCGACCCGCGGCTGGAGGAGGCGGCGCGCGGGCTCGGGCACGGCCCGGCGTCCGTGCTGGCGCGGGTCACGGTGCCGCTGGTCGCGCCCGGCCTGCTCGCCGGCGCCGCGCTCGCGTTCCTGTCGACGATGAAGGAGCTCCCGGCGACGCTCCTGCTGCGCCCGATCGGCTTCGACACCCTCGCGACCGAGGTGTGGACGGCGACGGGCGTGTCCGCCTACTCGCGGGCGGCGGTGCCCGCGCTCGCGCTGATCGTGCTCGCCGCGCCCGTGATGTGGCTGCTGGTCGGGCGCGGCGGGCACGGATTCGACGAGATCGAGCGCTAGCTCGCCGGAGGGATCGGATGGTTGGCCCGGAACAGGTCGCCCGGGTCGTACAGCGCCTTGACCTCGCGCAGGCGCCGCCACGTCGCCGGGTCGAAGAACCCGCTCGGGTCCGCCGGCTCCTCGACGAAGTTCGGATAGTCGCCGGCGCGGTACGGCGCCAGCGCCTCGTCGATGCGCGCCAGCGTGGCGCGGGTGGCCTGCGCGGTCGCCGCGTCGGGCGCGACGCCCAGCGAGAACGCGCAGATCGTCCCCGGTAGCGTCGCGCGGGCGCCCGCGCCGACGTCGCGGCGGCCCAGCGCCCCGCCCAGGTGACGGAGCTGGACCATCGAGATCGCGGCGTCGGAGCCCGGCCCGGCGACGTCGACCAGCGCGTCGATGCCGGCCGGCCCGACGTCGTCGAGGAGCTGGTGGCCGCTGAGGAACGGCAGCGGCTCGCGCGGGTCCATCGCGAGGTCGCCGAGCGCGGCCGGCGGCACCATCGCGAACGTGTCCATCGCGGGCCCGAGCGCGCGGATCGGCGCCATCAGCCGCCGGCCCTCCTCCACGGTCCCCGTGAACACGCCCCACACGACCGTGAAGGACTGCCCGCGCAGCGCGTCGGGCAGCGCCGGGTCGGGCGGGAAGTGCAGGATCGCCGCCCACGTCATCAGCTCGTCGGGCAGCGTCGGCAGCAGCTCCCGCCAGGCGTGCAGCACCTCGCGCGTGCGCGCGTACGGGAAGAACGCGGCGCCGGCGAACAGCTCGGCGTACGGGTACACCTCGAACTCGATCGCGGTCACGACGCCGAAGCTCCCACCGCCGCCGCGCAGCGCCCAGAACAGGTCGGGCTCGTGCACGGCGTCGGCGCGGACGAGATGACCGTCGGCGGTGACGAGCTCGAACGCGGTGACGCTGTTGGTCTGCAGCCCGTGCCTGCGGGCCAGCCAGCCCATACCGCCGCCGAGCGAGTAGCCGGCGATGCCGACGTCGGGCGACGAGCCGTGCAGCGCCGCGAGCCCGAGCTCCGACAGGGCCGGGACGACCTGCTCCCAGCGCACGCCGGCGCCGACGCGCACGCGCCGCGCGGGCGCGTCGATCGTCACCTCGTCGAGGCCCGACACGTCCAGGAGGATCGTGCCGTCCAGCGCGCCGAGCGGGCCCGCGTTGTGGCCGGTGGACCGCGGCGCGACGCGCAGGCCGCTGGCGCGAGCGTGGCGCACCGCGGCGATGACGTCGTGCTCGTCGCGGGCGCGGACGATCGCCTCGGGCCGCTGGTCGACGAGGACGTTGAACGCGCCGCGCGCGTCGTCGAAGCCGGGGTCCCCCGCGACGACGACGCGGTCGGCGGGCAGGCCGGCGATGTGGGTGAGGTCCTGCGTGGTGGTGAACATGGCGGCGAGCATCCGCTCCCGCCGCGCCCCTGACATCGCGGTCGCCACCAGTCTGCGACCCCAATGTTTGAACCGCGTTCGAACCCTAGGGCCGGCCGGCGAGCGCGGCGGGCAGCTCGCGCCGCGAGCCGATGCCGAGCTTGCGATAGCTGCTCGACAGGTGGACCTCGACGGTCTTCAGCGTCACGTACAGCGCCTGGGCGATCTCCTTGTTGGTCCGCCCCTCCGCCGCCATCTCCGCGACGCGCCGCTCGGCGGCGGTCAGCGCGGCGGGCCCGGAGCGCTCGGCCGCGCGCGGGCGCGCGCCGGTCGCGTACAGCTCGGTGCGCGCCCGCTGCTCGAGGGCGTCCGCGCCGCACTGGTGGGCCAGCTCGAGCGCGCGGCGCAGCAGCGGGCGCGCCTCGGTCGGCTCGCGGGCGAGGCGGACCGCCGCGCCGAGGTCGGTCAGCGCGGCCGCGAGCTCGTAGCGGGCGGTCGAGCGCTCCAGCACGTCGACGGCGTCGCGCAGGCGGGCGATGCCGTCGCCCGGGTCGACCAGGCCGAGCGTCCGCAGCGAGCGGCCGACGACGCCGGCGGCGCCGAAGCGGCGCGCGATCTCCAGCTCCTCGCGGGCGAGCGCCACGGCCTCGTCCGGACGGTCGAGCCCGGCCAGCGCGCGGGCGCGCAGCGACCGCCACGGCAGCCAGCCGGGGAACGAGGCGATCGCGGCGTCGTGGCGCTCCAGGTCGCCGCTGAGCGCCAGCGCCTCGGCGAACCGGCCCTCGGCGAGCAGCAGCTCGGTGCGGCTGCGCGCGAGCTGCGCGTAGCCGTCGCTGCCGTCGTCGTCCGTCTGGCCGCTGGCCAGCGCGGCGCGCGCGCCGTCGAGGTCGCCGCGCAGGAGGAGCGTGGCGCCGAGGAAGGCGGGACCGTACGTGTCGCGCGACCGCGTCCTCCCCCACTGCGCGAACTGCTCGCCGGCGGCCTCCAGACGCTCCTGGGCGTCGCGCAGCTCCCCGCGCCACAGCAGCGTGCGGGCACTCCACAGGTTGACGCTGACGACGCCCACGAGCGACCCGCGCCGGTGCGCGAGGTCCAGCAGCGCCTCCCACTCGTCCATCGCCCGGTCGCGGTCGGCCATCGTCAGCACCATGAGCGCGGGGACCGGGAACAGGCCGGGGTCGGCCTCGACGAGCACGCCGTCGGCCAGCGCCCACTCCGCCATCGACGCGCAGCGGTCGGCCGGCGACCCCGTCATCGCCAGGCAGAACGACACCATCGATGCGAGCATCCGCGCGCCCGGCCCCTCCCCCTCCACGGCGATCGCGTCGAGCTCCTCGGCGCTGCGGCGGCTCCCGATCCCGTATCGGACCGCCGCCAGCTCGGTGGCGCGTAGCGCCTGGCGCTCGTCGACGAGGTCCGGCGGCGCCTGGGCCGCGGCCCGGCGGGCGACGTCGGCGGCGTCGCTGGCCGGCGCGGTGAAGAACAGCGTGCGCGCGAGGATCCCCGCGGCGTGCGCGCGCAGGCGCGGATCGTCGAGCGTCCGCCACGCCTCGCGCAGATGCTCGGCCGCGGCGGGACCTGACGTCAGCACCTCCGCCAGCCCGAGCTGGAACAGCAGGCCGGGGCGCCGGTCCGGGGGCGGCGGCTCCTCGATCGCCCGCGTCAGCAGCGACACGGCCATGTCGGCCGCGCCCTTCGCCCGCGCCGCGGCGGCGGCGTCGGCCAGCACGTCGACCACCCACGGATCGCCGCGCCGCGGCGCGATCAGGAGGTGGGTGGCGATCTGCTCGGCGGGCCCCCCGCGCTCGGCCAGCACCTGCGCGGCCCGCGCGTGGCGCATCACCCGCTCGCCGAACGGGATCTCGTGGTAGATCGCGTCGCGCACGAGCGGGTGGACGAACCGGGCGGGCGGGTCGGGCATGAGGATCTGGGCGCGCGCCAGCGCCGACGAGGCGGCGGCCGTCTCCTCCTCGCTCAGCCCGAGGAGCGTCACGACGGTCCGCTGCTCGACGAGGCCGAGGACGGCGAGAGCCTGCGCGACGGCGACCGCGTGCTCGCCGAGCCGGTGCAGGCGGACGAGCACCGTGCGCGAGATCGCGCGCGGGCCGATGCTGCGCACGGCGGCCGCCTGGGCGGCAACCGGTCGCACGCCCTCGTCGGCCAGCGACGACAGGAGCTGGCCGAGCAGGAGCGGGTTGCCGCCGGTCGCCTCGGCGCAGGCGGCGGTGAACGGCGCCTCGGGCGCCCCGCCGAGGCGGTCGGACACGAGCCCGGCGATCCCGGCCGGCGTCAGCGGCCGGGGGGCGATGCGCAGCGCCTCGGGGGCGGCCGCCAGCTCGGCGAGCAGCATCGGGTCGGTGCCCGCCTCCCCGCTGCGGACGCTCAGCGCGAGCACGATCCCCGAGCCGCTCAGGCGCCGGGCGACGAACGCCAGGTAGCGCAGCGACGGCGGGTCGGCCCAGTGCAGGTCGTCGACGAGCAGCATGAGCGGCCGCTCCTCGGCGAGGTTGGCGGTCAGCCAGTACAGCCCGTGCAGCGCGGCGAACGAGCCGTCGCCCGCGCCGCCGGGGACGCCGGCGGGCTCGAAGACGGGTGCGGCCGACGCGGCCGCGCCGGCGAGCAGGCCCTCGCGGTCGGGCGCCGCGGCGAGGGCCGGCTCGAGGAGCTGGCGCACGACCCCGAAGGGGAACTCGCGCTCGAGGTGCGCGCCCCGCGCGGCGAGGACGCGGAGGCCGGCCTCCTCCGCCCGCGCGGCGAGCTCGTCGGCGAGGCGGCTCTTGCCGATGCCGGGCGGCCCGTCGATCACCACCAGACAGGAGCGGCGCTCGCCGGCCCGGGCCAGCACGTCGGCGAACGTCTCCAGCTCGCGCTCGCGCTCGATCAGCAGCGGGTCGCCGATCCCTGCACGGCCGGTCGTCGTCTCCGTCGCGGCCCGCGCCACGCTCGCTCCTTCGCCGTCCGGTCGGGCGGCGCCGCCCGACGTCCAGGCGAGCCTATTGCGTCCGCGGGTGCCCGTGGGACGCGTAGCTCAGGCGAGCAGCGGGCTCGCGAAATCGCGGCGCGCACTCGCCGGGCGCCGCCTTCCGCCTCGCTCGACCACGAGCCCGGGACGACCCATGTCGCGTTCGCCGCCGCGGACCGCGAACAGGTCCACGCCTTCCACGACCCGCATCCATGGAACGCCGGCGATCAGCCCGCCCGTGTCAGCGCGCCGGGTGGACGAGGACCTCCACGGGGTCGCTCGTCACCCGCCCCCACGGCAGCTCCTTCGTGCGCGGCAGCACGAGCCGGAAGACGTAGCGGGCGGTGCGGGTCGTGTTCGTGAAGCGGTAGTCCCAGCGCACGCGGCCGGCCGCGTCGGCCTCGGCCGAGTCGACCGTCCGCCAGGTCCCGCGCACCCGCGCCTGGATCAGCACGGGGCGCCCCTCGAGCGCGCCGCCGGCGTGGGCGAAGCGCCCGCGCAGCGTCAGCGTGTCGCCGTTGCGCAGCGTCCGGCGCGACGCCGACGCCGACACGGTGAGCGCGCGCACGAAGCGCACGGTCGCCGCCGCGTCGCGGTCGCCCCCGGCGGTCGCCCGCACCTCGGCCGAGTCGCCGGGCACGGGGACGTCGAACCGGCCGTCGGGACCCGAGGTTCGCCGGGCGGACAGGGGCCGCCACGCGTCGTCGTCGCCGCCGAGCGGGCGGCGCTCGAACGTGATCGCCACGCCGGCCGCGGGGCGGCCGCCGGCATCGACGACGCGGCCCGTGACCGGCCGGGTCGCCGGCAGGGACACGCGGCCCGGCAGCTGCACCCGCCGCCGCGCCGCCGGCGCGTCCTCCTGCGGCCGTCGCTCCGGCTCGGCCGGAGTCGCCGCCGGGGTCTCGGGCGCCGGCGCCGGCCGCGCCGGCCCGGGGACGACGATCACCGCGGGCCTCCCGGACGCCTGGTCGACGATGAACGGATACGCGGGCCCGGTCGTGGCGTTTCCGGCGGCGTCCACGGCCCGCAGGGCCACGTCGTGCAGCCCCTCGGCCAGCGTCCTGGTGTCGAGGTCGAAGGCGGCGTGCAGCGTCTCCGGGCACGGGTCGGCGACGACGTACGGCGTGCGGCAGCGGCCGCCGGCCGTCTGCTCGTCGACGACGACGCCGTCCACGAGCAGCTGGACCCGGCGCACCCCGGCCCCGACGTCGGCGGCCTCGCCGCGAACGCTGCGCACCCCGCTCACCCGCACGCCGTCGCGGATCGTCCCGGCGACGGCGCCGACGGTCGGGAACGCGCTGTCGTCGAACTCGACCTCGCTGCGGTACAGGTCGACGCGGGCGGGTTGCGGTCCGGCCGGGGTGCAGGCGCCCGCTCCGGGGGGGCAGGCGGCCAGGAGCGCGAGCTGGGGCGCGTTGGGCGTGTCGTCGACGAGGTTGGCCGCGCCGCTCGGGTCGCCCGGATCGCCGAATGTGCAGGTCGGGCCCGCGAGCACCGGGCAGCCGTGCTCGACGACGGCCGGCGCCAGCTCGCCGAACGTGCCGACGCCGGCCGCGTAGGCGCCGCTCGGCGTCATCGCGTCGGTCGCGGCCGACAACCACACGCGGTAGCGCTGGATCGAGGTGCCCGGCGGGACAGCGAACCGATAGCCGGCGGTCGTCCCTTCGGCGGTAGCGGCGCTCGTCAGCAACGCCGACAGCGCGCCTCCGGTGTCGCACGTGTCGGTGTATACGGCGGCCGGGCCGTCCCCGGCTCGCCACGCCATCGTGGCGACCGGGTCGCCTTCGGCGTCGCGGCACGAGTAGACGCGGTAGGTCGCGGCCGAAGCCGGACCGGCGGCCAGGACCGACAGCGCCGCGGTTGCCGCGGCGGCGGCGATCCAGGCGGAAAGGAAACGGGTGCGATGGCTCATGGCTCGAGGCCGAACTCCTGGATACCGGACGGATCGATGGACTCGTCGGGCGCGGCGGACGCCTCGGACGCCGGCGACGCGAGCCGGGCGGCCGGCTCAGGCGCGCGAGCGGGCTTGGGTCCGGCCGCCGCCGGCGCGGCGGGCCGGGGCGCGGCCGCCGCCGGAGCCGCGGGCGCGGAGGCCGCTGCGGGCGCAGGCGACCGGGCGGCCGGCGCGGCCGCAGCGGACGGCGTCCGGTCACGGCCTCGGGCGCCGGGCTCGGAACGCTGCTTCTGGATCGGGGTCGCCGCCTGCCGGCCCCGCTCGCGCGGCGACGTGGACGGCGAGACCGAGGCGGAGGCCGACGACGACGCACCGCCGGACCCGGCCTGCGCCGGCGCCGGCGCCGTCGGCGGCTCGGCCGCCGCCGGCCGCTGTTCGCCGTCGTCGCCGCGCAGGGCGATCGCCCCCACGGCGACGACGACCGCGGCGGCCGCCGCGGCGGCCACGCGTGCCGCCCGCTGCCCCTGGCGGGCGGCCTTGGTCCCGCTGCCCGCCGGCGTCGCGCCCGCGCCCGCCCCGGCGGCGCCGGCGCCCGCCCCGGCGACCGCGAGCTTGGCCCACGGCAGGAGCGCGGGCGTCGCGATCGCGGCCAGCCCGCGCAGGCGCAGGACGTCGGCGCGGCAGGCCGGGCACTCGTCGAGGTGCGCCCGGGCCGCGCGGTAGCGCTCGCCCTCGGGGTCGAGCAGGCCGAGCGCGTACGCCTTCGTGCGTGAGGCCCCGACGGCGCAGCGCTCCCCCGCCCGGATCTCAGCCGTGAAGCGCGCCACCGTGCGCGAGACCTCGTCCATGACCTTCTTCATCCGACCCGGGCTGAGGCCCATCGCCTCGGCGGCCTCGGCGCGGCTGTAGCCGTGGACGTAGCAGAGGCTCGCCGCCACGCGCTCGCGCTCGTCGAGCTCGTCGCGCAGCGCCGCCACGAGCTCGCGCACCATGCGCCGGTCGTCGAGCCGCTCGACCACGTCGTCGCCGCCGCTCAGCCGCGCGTCGTCGAGCTCGGCCCGCTCGTCCGGACGCGCCCGGCGCAGCTCGTCGACCGCGCGCCGGTAGGTGACCTCGACGAGGAAGCCGGCGTGGCTGTGGATCTCCTCGCCGGCGACCATCCGCTCGTAGAGCGCGTGCCAAGCCTGGTTGTAGAACGCCTCGAGATCGAGGTCGGGCACGATGACGCCGGCCGAGCGCAGGCGGGAGCGCACCGCGGCGAGGGTGGGGCCCCGCAGCCGGGCGTAGTCGCGCTCGAGCACCACATCGGGCGTGAAAGCGGTCAGGACAGCCATTCGAGATACGACCGTTTCAGTATGCCCGGTCGCGTCCGGCTCCACCAACTCGCGCCGGCCCCTCATCGGATCGTCACCTCGGTGCCGGGCTCGAGGTGGCGGGCCAGCCAGCGGACGACGCGGTTGTCGACCCGGACGCAGCCGTGCGAGGCGGCGCTGCCGAGCGGGTCGCGCAGCGCCTCCCCGCCCCGGCCGTGGATCGCGATCCGGCCCGGGCCGCCGGCGAACTGGCGGTAGGTGCCGGAGAAGGCGGTGATCGGGAGGATCCACGCGCCGGTGAACTCGCGCGAGTTCGCCCGCCGGATCCGCTCGGAGATCGCGAACTCGCCGCGCGGCGTCTCGCTCCCGGGGGAGCCGACGACGACCCGGGCGCGCAGCGCGACGCGGCCGTCGCGGAAGACCACGAGGCGGCGCGACGCGCGGTCGATGACGACGCGATACCCGGTCCGCCCCAGCCGGACGCGATCGACCGGGATCCAGCCGGCCGAGCCGTTCGGGCGCTTGGGCAGCAGGACCCGCACGTAGGGGCGGCCGTCGACCTCCCGCCGGTCGACGATCCGCAGCTGCGTGGGTCCGCCGGTCAGCGGCGCGGTCGGCGCGACGCGCATGACGACGCGCCCGCCGCCCGGAGCGCTGCGCGCCGCGATGGGCGCGAGCACCCGGGCGACGTTCGCGTCGGCCAGGCGGGCCGGCTCGGCCGCGAGGGCCGAGCCGGCCGCCATCAGTGGCATCGCCGCGGCCAGCGCGCCGGCGAGCCGGCGGACCATGTCAGCCGGTCACCCCCGTCTGCCCGCGGACCCCGGCGACCGCGCTGCGGTCGGGGCGCACGCGGACCGGCGCCGCGGCGCCGCGCTGGCGCACGCGCTGCGCGTTCACGGTGACCCGGTTCACGACGCGGCTGCGACGCAACGTGCGGTCCGTCGTCATCGTGACGCGCACGGTCCGCCGCTGGCCCGGCTGCAGCGTGCCCAGACGCCAGCAGATCTGGCCGTCCTGGAGGCGCGCGCCGGCCGGGACACGCCCGATCGCGAGCCCGGCGCCGGGCCGGTCGCAGACGACGGTCCGGCGGGCCGGGGCGTCACCGCGGTTGGTGACGACGATCGTGTACGCGATCGGCTGCCCGGCGCGAACCTGGCGCTGCCGCGCCGTCTTCTCGACGGTCAGGCGCGGCTGCCGCTGCTGGCTCTGGCCCGTGGCCGGGAACCCGGGACCGCCGCCGTCGCTCTGGCTCGGCGGGCCGCCGTGCTCGCCACCCGAGGGAGGCGCGCCGCCCGAACCGCCGAGACCGCCCGAACCGCCGAGACCGCCTGGCGTGGTGGAGGCGAGGATGATGCCGGCGTCGACGTCGGGGTTCACGCCGTCAACGCCGGCCGGCGTCGGGTCGGGCGGCGTCACCGCCGCCTTCCCGGTGTCCGGGTCGGCGTCCGAGCCGTTGGCCGCGGTCGAGCCCGGCGCGTTGCGGGTCGTGAACCGCGTGCCGGCCGGCAGGCCGTCGAGGTGGAACGTGATCTCGTAGTCCCCGCTGACGAGATCGACGATCTCGGCGTCCTGGGACTCCTGGGTGGCGCCGGTGAACCAGTAGCGGCCGTCCTCGTCGGTGCGGGTCTCCACCGAGATCGTGCGGCCGTGCTTGTCGGTCCCGCTCAAGGTGACGCGCACGTTCGGGATCCCGGGCTCGTCGTCGTCCTGGATCCCGTTGCGGTTGCGGTCGTGCCAGACGAAGTCGCCGATCCGGTTCGCGATGACCCGGGTGCTGGCGACGTTCGAGAGCGCTCCGAGGTTGCCGGCCCCGTCGCCTGCAGGGCGATGTTGACGACGGGGTCGGCGTGCGCGGGTGCGGCCAGCCCATCGCCCCCACCAAGACGAGCACGACGCTCGCCGCGATGGTGCCCAGCGCGCCCACACGCCGCTTCGGCTTGTGGATGGCTGACATGCCCCATCGGTCGCACGACACCGGATCCTGACCCCCCCTGAATCCGCGCCCATCTCAAGGGGGGTCGAGGAGGCCCGGCGCGCGACCACCCGGCGTGACCGAAGTCATCGTTGGCGATGAGCCCATCCGCAAGCTGCGCAGCACGCTGCGCGGGGCGGTCCTGCGCGACGCCGCCGCCCTGGCCGGAACGCGCGACGTCGCGATCGCCGTGTTCGCGGGCGGGACCGTGCCCCGGCCCGACCCGACCGTGCGCGAGGCGGCGGAGCTGGCCTGCCTCGGCGGCTGGGCCGTGACGCCCCCGACATGGGACATGCCGTCGTCGTGGCCCGGGCGCCGCTCCCGGGGGCGCTGCGGCGCGTGCGCGAGATCGTGGCCGACGAAGCTCCCGCCGGGACACAGCTCGTCGATCTCGGCGGTGGCGAGGTGTGCGTCCTCGTCCCCTCCGACAGCCCCTTGACGTGCCGGCGCATCGCCGGGCACTTGCGGGAGGCGCTCCAGGCGGGCGCGCCGATCACCGGGCGCGTCGAGATCGGCTGGGCGATCGGGACGCCCGAGCGGCCCCCGGCGCGTGCCGTCGCGGTGGCGCGAGCGATGGTCAGCCACGGGGGGGCGCGGTGATCCCGCTCGCGACGTCCGTGGTCGTCGTGCTCTGCGTGGTGCCGCTGGCGCTGCTGCTCGTCGAGCTCCTCCGCTACCTGCTGCGTCGCCCCGGGGGCGACGATCCCCCGTCCGGGGAGCTGCCGCCGCAGCCGACGACCCTCCGCTGCGCGGGCTGCGGCGCCGACGTCTCGCTGGCGACCTGGCGGGTCGAGCGCGGTTCCGACGGGATCCGACGACTGGCCTGCCCGGTCTGCGGCCTGACCGCGGCCGGACGGGTCGACGCATGAGCACGCAATCGACACGCCGGCGAGATCCCCCGCTCGTTCGCGGGCGGGCACGCCCGCCGGGTCCTGGTTGTGATCGGTTGAAGTCTTGTCATGTCAGGGCCGCGGCGGCGTCGGCGGAGACCAGGGAGGTCACCGTGCCCGGCGAGATCGTCATCCAGGACAAGGCGAACCCCACCAGGCCCGGGAACTGCAGCGCCATCACGTTCGTCCGCTGACAGGACGTGCCGGGCACGGTCGGCGGCACCGCGCACTACACCGGGCCGCGCGGCGAGCAGTCGAAGACGTTCACGCCGCCGTTCGACGACACCTGCGAGTGGGTGGCCGTGTACCAGGTGGAGCCCGGGTACCACTCGATCGCGGGCCTCGGCGGTGGCGCGGCAGCGCACCGCCTGCAGCCCGGCCGCCCCGGAGCGCGCCGCGCTACGCGAACCGCTGCACGAACGCCAGCGCCGTGTCGGCGACCTCGCGCCAGCCGTGGTCGATGGTCAGCGAGTGGCCGCGATCCGCGACCTTGACGATCTCGGTCACGCCCGGGTTGCGGCGCTGGCGCTTGTAGGCGGCGTTGGCGACCGCCCACGGGACCGTGTGGTCCCTCTCCCCCTCGATGATCAGCAGCGGGCCGCGGGCGGGGTTGGCCGGGTGGACCCTGGCCTCCGTCCACGGGTTCAGGTTGGCGTTGGCCATCTGCATCAGCGCCACCCCGGGCCCCGCGACGTGGTAGCCCTCGTACAGCGTCCGCGCCTCGTCGTCGCCGAGCGCGTTCGCCCAGCCGTACTTGAACTGGTCGAACGTCAGCGCGACGGCGCGGCCGCGGTTGCGCGGGTTGGCCAGCACGGGCGCGGACACGCCGCAGCGTCGAGATCGGCAACGGCAGGACGCCGCGGAACGGGCCCGGGTCGATCGCGACGGTGGCGGCGGCCAGCCCCCGGTCGGCGAGCATCTGCGCGATCAGGCCGCCGGTCGAGTGCCCCATGACCACGGGCGTGCGATCGAGCCCGGCGATCACCGCAGCGACGTGGTCGGCCACCCGGCGCAGCGTCTTGCCCGCGAACGCCTCGGGATGCGCCCGCGCCTCCTCGATCGTCTCGGGGTCGTCAGGCCACGACGGGGTCAGCGCCGCGTACCCGGCCTCCTCGAAGCGCTCGGCCCACCGCTCCCAGCTGCTGGGCAGCAGCCACAGGCCGTGGACGAACACGACCGGGACCCTGCCGCTGGCGTTGGTCCGCTCGACCTCCTCTGCCTCCCGGGGCGTGATCACGTCGGTCTGCGGGGCCATGGTCGCCATGTGCGCTCCTCGCTCTCGGTGGCTCGGACGCACGCTCTCACGGCCGGAGGCGCGGGGCAACCCCGCCGGGGCTATCCGCCTCCCCAGCGGAAGCCCACCGGCGCGGGGCGCGGCTCGAGCGGGCTGGGCGGCAGCTCCCCCGCCGGGTCGTCCTCGTTGTAGGCGCTCGGCGCGACGTCGTTGGGCGTGTCGGGATGGAACAGCGACGCGAGCAGCTCGATCTGGCCGCGCCCGACGCCCAGCTCCCCCATCCCGCCGCCGTACATCGGCCGGCCCTCGGCCGCGCACCTCGCGTAGACGGCGGACAGCTCGCGCAGGCTCCCGATCCGCGACGGCTTGACGTTCACGACGCGCGCCGGCAGCGGCGTCGCGCCGATGTCCGCGGCGCGCCGGATCGGCGCGTCGTAGGAGACCCGGTCGACGTGGTCGCGCAGGCGCTCGGCGATCCCCGGGAGGTCGTGCGGGTCCTCGAGGAACGCGTCGGGGAACGCGTCGAGCACGCGGTCGTACAGCGCCAGCAGCGCGCCGCGGTCCTCGACCTCCAGGCCGTACCGGCCCTTGAAGTCGATCGTGTCGACCGCGCCGGTCGCCGCGACCTCCTCGACGAGCGCGGCCGGCCACGACGCCTCCGCGTCGAGCTTGAAGCGCACCCCGGGCGCGCGCTCCAGGCGCCGGCGCAGGTGCTCGATCGACGGCGGCTCGCCGAGCCCGAGCGAGTTGACGAACCGCACCGGCCGCGGCTCGAGGCCCAGCGCCTCGTGCAGCGGACGCCCGGCCTGGCGCAGCGCCAGGTCCAGCGCCGCCGACTCGAACGCCCAGGCGCGCATCGCGCGGGCCATGTCCCAGTCGGGCGGCGCCGGGAACGTGTCGAGCGTCGCCACGTGCGCGCAGAAGCTCGCGAGCGTCCACTCTCCCGCCAGCGGCAGCGCGATCTTGGTCTCGTGCAGCGAGCTCCCGTCCTCGACGTGGACCGAGACGTCCTCGCCCAGCCCGTCGACGCCGCCGCCGATCAGGCGCACGTGCGTGGTGACGCGCTGGAAGTCGTGGGCGAGGACGGCGTGCAGCCGCTCGTACTCGCACGCGTCGACGACGAGCGGCAGGCCGGCGACGCGCGGCCACAGGATCTCCTCCATGCCGGCCATGGTCGCAGGCGCGCGACACTGCCATCGCGCCCGCCGCGAGGAGTAGCATGTCGCCGTGGCGGAGGATCGGGACGCACGCGCGCGCAGGCGCGACGAGGCGGCCACGCAGCGCGACTTCGAGGCCGCGATCCGCGACGGCCTCATCGACGAGTCGTCGCTGTCGGAGCGCGAGGTCGAGCTGCTCCGCCAGGCCCGCGCGGACCGCGAGGCGTCCGCCGCCGACCGGCGCGAGTCCGCGTCCGATCGCGCCGCGGCGCGCAAGGCGCGCGACGAGTCCCGTCGCAGCGGCGAGTAGTCAGGCGGCCCGCGCGAACCAGAGCGTCAGGCTCGTGCCGCCCCCCGGACGTGCGGCGACGTCGAAGCGCTGCGACAGCGACGCGATCAGCGGCAGCCCGAGCCCGATGCCGGGGCTGTCGGCGCGCGGCTGCATGCCGCGGCCGCGGTCGGCGACCACCACGACGACCGCGTCGACGGTCAGCTCGACCCGGACGTCGATGTCCAACGGCGCCAGGCCGACGTACGCGTGGACGACGGCGTTGGTGATCGCCTCGGAGACCGCGACGGCCAGGCCGTCGGGGTTCGCCGCCCCGGCCTCGACGGCGCACGACTGCACGGACCGGCGGGCGTCCCCGATCGCCTCGGCCCGGGGAGCGACCGACAGGGTGAGCACGCAGCGCCCCACCCCACCGGGATGCCCACGGCGTCCGGCGCGGAATCGCCGGTCACGTCGCGGGCCCGCGCCAGGATGCCGTCAGGCCCCGGGGACGTCGACCGTCGTGGTCAGCAGCACCGCCTCGTACCTGGCGGCCCGCCGCTCGGCCTGGTAGTCGGGCGCGGCGCACAGCAGCAGCGTCCGCCCGTCCGGGCCGCCGAGCGCGCACGCGAAGAACGACAGGCCGGCGGGCGCGTCGATCTGGTCCTCGACGGTCCCGCCCTCGCGCAGCAGGCAGCAGCGCCCGCCGTGGATGTCGGTGGCCCAGATGCGGTCCTCGACGTCGATCGCGCAGCCGTCGGGCGTGAACGACAGCGCGGCCTCCATGTCGGCCACCTGCCCGTACGGCGGCGCCTCGCCGATCTGCGCCCAGACGCGCCGGTCGCGCAGCTCGCCGTCCTCGCCGACCGTGAACGCGGTGTAGCGCCCCGCGAACGTCTCGCCGACGATGAGCGTCCGCCCGTCGGCCGTGAGCGCCGCACCGTTGGGGAACACGAGGTCGGCGGCCGCCACGCGCGCCGACCCGTCCGGATCGACGCGGATGAGGTCGGCGCCGCGCAGGTCCTCGCCGCCGAACAGGTCGAAGCCGAAGTTGCCCACGTAGGCGCGCCCCTGCGCGTCGACCGTCATGTCGTTCAGCGGCCCCGCCGCGAGTCCGGCCAGGTCCGCGTGCACGGAGAGCGTGCCGTCGGCCCGGCGGCGCAGGACGGCGCGGTCGTTCATCGCGACGATCAGCAGGTCGCCGCCGGGCAGCCAGCCGAGGCCCGAGGGCTGGGCGGGGACCTCGGCCACCACCTCGACCGCGCCGGCCGGGTCGACCGCGATCACGCGGTGGCGGTAGAAGTCCGACACCCACCAGCGCCCGTCGTGCCAGCGAGGGGCCTCGAAGAACGCGCCGTCGGTCGCCAGCGTCTCCAGGATCCGGGTGCTCATGGGTCCTCCGGGGGTCGGTGATGGGTCCTCAGGCGATGCACGCGCGGCTCACCCGATCGACGGTCAGCTCGGCGCCGGCCAGCTCGGCGGCGATCGTCCCCTCGCGCATCACGAGGACGCGATCGCACTGCTCGACGACCTCCTCGACGTCGGAGGACGACAGCAGCACGCCCACGCCGCGCTGCGCCAGCTCCCGCACGACGGCGTAGATCTCCTCGCGGCCGCCGACGTCGACGCCCTCGGTCGGCTCGTCGAAGAGCAGCAGACCGACGTCGATCAGCAGCCACCGGGCGATGATCGCCTTCTGCTGGTTTCCGCCGCTGAGCGCCGAGATCGGGCGCTGCAGCGCGCCCGCGGGCCGCACCCGCAGCCGCTCCAGCAGCGGCGCGACCGCCTCGCGCTCGGGCCGGCGCCCGAGCAGCGGCCGCACGCGGGAGCGGTAGCGGCGCACGGTCGGCAGCGTCACGTTCTGCAGCACGCTCATCGACGCGACGAGCGAGTTGCGCGCGCGATTCTCGGGCACGTAGGCGACCCGCCGCGCCATCGCCGCGCGCGGCCGGCTGGGCGTGAACGGCTCTCCGGCGACGAGCACCTCGCCGTCGGTGATCGGCGCGGCCACGCCCCACAGCGCGTTCAGCAGCGTCGTGCGGCCGGAGCCCACGAGCCCGGTCAGGCCGACGACCTCGCCGGCGCCCACCTCGAGGTCGATGCGCCGCAGCTTCGGCGCGACCGTCACGTCGCGGCACACCAGGGCCGGAACCCCGTCGCGCCGCGCCGGGGCGGCGGCCGGCGCCGAGCCCGTCGAGACGTGCTCGACGTGGCGGCCGGCGATCAGGTCGGCCAGCGCCGCCTTGTCGAGCGTCGCGGCCGGCCGGTCGGCGATGACGCGGCCCTGGGCGAACGCGACGACGCGGTCCGACAGCGCCAGCACCTCCTCGAGCCGGTGCGACACGTAGATCACCGCGATCCCGCGCTCGCGCAGGCGGCGGACGATCGCGAACAGCCGCTCGACCTCGGCGGCCGAGAACGCCGCGCTCGGCTCGTCGAGGATCAGGAGCTTCGGCTCGCGCAGCAGGGTGCGCGCGATCATCAGGAGCCGCTGCGTCGCCGGCCCGATGCGGTCGGCGCGCCGCGACAGCAGCCCGGCGATGCCGAGCTCGCCGGCGATCTCCTCCAGCCGCGCCGCGGGGTCGCCGCCGCCGGCGCGGCGGTGCGCGCGCAGCCCCAGGAGCATGTTCTGGCGCACGGTCAGCGTGCCGATCACCGCCAGCCGCTGGGGCACGAGGCCGATGCCGGCCCGGACGGCCTCGCCGGCCGAGCGCGGGCTCACCGGGACGCCGTCGACGGCGAGGTCGCCGTCGCTCGCGCGCTCCAGGCCGGCGAGGATCTTGCTGAGGGTCGACTTGCCCGCGCCGTTGTGGCCGACGAGCCCGACGATCTCGCCGGGCTCCACCGTGAGGCTGACGGCGTCGAGCGCGCGGACGCCGATGTAGTCCTTCGTGAGGTCGCGCACCTCCAGCCGCGGCGGCACGCTCACGCCTCCTGCGCGCGGCCGCCGACGACGCGGGCGAAGAGGATCGCCGCGATGAGGATCCCGCCCTGGAAGAAGTACGTCGCGTAGTTGGCCACGTTCGCCAGCAGCAGCCCGTTGGAGACGACGGCCGCCAGCAGCGAGCCGACGATCGTGCCGGGGATGTTGAACTGCCCCACCCGGAACATCGCCGCGCCGATGAAGCATGCCGCGAACGACTGCAGCAGGATCGACATGCCGGTCAGTGGATACACGTTGCCCTGGCGCCCGGCGTAGAGCAGGCCGGCGACGGCGGCCGCCACCGCGGCGACGACGAAGCCGATGACGATCATCCGCTCGACGTTCACGCCCGCGAACCGCGCGGCGTCGGCGTTCGCGCCGACCGCCCGCATCTCCCGGCCCAGCGCCGTGCGGTCCAGCAGGAGCCAGATGACGAGCGCGGCCCCGGCGGCCACGATCACGAGCGTCGGGATCGGGCCGACCTCGGAGCGGGCGAACTCGATGAACCCGGGCGGGATGCCGGTCGAGATCGCCTGACTGCCGGTGAGCGCGAACTCGGCGCCGTTCAGCAGCGACGCCATGCCGATCGTCACCACGAGCGCCGCCAGCCGGGCGTAGGCGACGAGGACGCCGTTGACGAGCCCGACGAGCGCGCCGCCCAGCACGACGAGCGCGATCGCCGGCGCGACCGAGAGCCCGTGCTTGGCCATCAGCACCGCCACCGCGGTCGTGCCCAGCCCGGCCACCGCCTGGATCGACAGGTCGAACTGGCCCAGCACGAGCACCACGGTCAGCCCGCAGGCGACGACGGTCGGCAACGCGGCCGACTCGAAGATCGTGCGGATGTTCTCCCCCGACAGGAACGCGTCGTTGATCGCCTGGAAGATCAGGACGAGCGCCAGCAGGATCAGCGGGACGCCGATCGCGCCGAGCCGGCGGCGCAGGGCGTCGCGGCCGCCCACCGCGTCGGGGAGGGTGGTGGGCGGCGGCGACGCGGCGGCGACCGGGTCGCCGGGCGAGGAGGCCGTGGAGGTCGACATCGGCACGCGCTCCGTCACGACGAGTACGTCTGCTTCCAGCTGTCGACGAGCGGCTGCTTCCAGACGCCGTCGAGGATCGTCCAGCCGATCCCGGCCGCGACGCCCTTGCCGGTCGCGCCCTCCTTGACGGTCTCCTTGTTGAAGACCTGGAACGGGACGATGACCTCGTAGCTGGCGAGGCGGTCGAGCTCGCGCCCGGCGAAGTGCTCGAGCATGTAGCCGACGACGTGGTAGGACTGCCAGTCGAAGTCCAGCCACGGCATCGCGGTGAGCGGGTTCTTCGGGTCGCCGAGCGCCTCCAGGCCGGAGGACTGCGCGACGTGCGTGTAGACCCGCACCTGGTCGCCCTTGTTGCGCGCGAGCACCTCGGCCGCGGCGGCGGGGCCGGTGGGCGGGTAGCTCGTCCACAGCGCGTCGAGGTCCGGGTGCTTGGACAGGAACCCGTTGGTGATCTTCGCCGCGCTGCCGAGCACGTCGGTGAGGTCGATGTCGGCGCTGTCGACGATCTCCACCCGCGGGTAGAGCGCGGCGAGGGCGCGGACGATCGCGTTGCGCGGCTGCAGGATGTCCAGGTCGGTGTTGACGAGCGCGACCTTGATCGGCCCGTCGGGCTTCACCGTGTAGAGGTCGCTGACCATGTAGCCGGCGAGCGCCGACGCGTCGGCGGCGGGGACCGACGTGTAGTCGATCGTCAGGTTGGGGTTCAGCTCCGAGAACGTCCACATGCCGAAGACCGGGATGCCGGCGGCCTTGGCGTCGGCGAGCTGCTTCTCGATCAGCCGGGCGCTGACGACGAGCGGGATGATCGCGTCGACCTTCTGGGTGATGAACGACTGCGTCGCGGCCTGGGCCTTGCCCTGGTCGCCCTGCGAGTCGGCCTCCTGGAACTTCCAGTCGAGCCCGGCCTGGTCGGACGCCTCCTGCAGCGCCTTCACGAGCGTGGACTCGTTCTCGTCGGCCGACGTGAGGTGGACGACGCCGATCGTCTTGCCCTTGTACTTGTCGGCGATCTCGCCGCCGCCGGCGGGCGCCGCGTCCGAGGTGGTCGCGGCGTTCGTGGGCCCGGCCGACGTGCCGCCGCCGCAGGCGGCGAGGATGGTGGAGACCACGCCGACGCTCGCGCCGGTGGCGGCGGTGCGCTTCAGGAACGTGGCCCGGTCCATCCCGCGCGCCGGCGCTTCGGGACTCGTGTCGGCGTCCTGCGGCATCGGACCGTCGGACCCATGCATGGTGTCTCTCCTCTCGACCGTGACCGTCCCGGCCGCGAAAGCCGGGCGACCGGTGACGGTCAGCAGCAGATCAGGCCGTCCGTGGGCCGGTCAATGTGCCCCAGAACGGTGTGCGGGCGCCTCGATGTGCGCCAGCACACCCGTCAGCGCGTGAGCGCGGCGAGCCGCAGCGCGAGGTGCACGTCGAGCCGGTGGGCCGGGTCGTCCCACTGCGGCAGGACGCGCCCGATGGTGCGCAGGCGCTGGCGCAGCGTGTTCGGGTGCACGTGCAGCGTCTCCGACGCGGCCCGCACGTCGCGGCCGATGTCGAGGTAGGTGAGCAGCGTCGCGGCGAGGTCGGTGCCGCGGTCGCGGTCGTGGTCGAGCAGGGGCTGCACCGACTGGCGCACGTACGCCCCGAGCGCGCCCCGCTCGCGGTCGCCGAAGAGCAGCGCGTACGGGCCCAGGCCGTCCGCGTCCTCCACCCCGCCGCGCCGGCCGAGCTGGAGCAGGACCGACAGGCTGCGCCGCGCGGCGTCGGCGGCGGCCGGCACCGCTTCCGGTCCGGTCACGGCGCTCGCGTATGCGACCGTGACCGGCTCGGCGCAGCGTGCGGCGAAGAGGCGGCGCACCTCGCGGGCGAGGTCGTGGGGCGAGGGCGCGCTGGCGAGCACGACCAGCCGGCCGTCGACCTCGCCGGCGATGCCCTTCGGCGACAGGACGTTGCGCACGATGTCGGTGGCGACCGGCGCGGACAGGCCGGGCGCGTCGACGGCCATGACCGTGGCGCCCGCCCCGAAGTCCACGCCCCGGCGGGCGGCGTCGCGGGCGAGGCCCGCCGGGTCGCCGCCCTGGCCGCGGACGAGCGCGGTCACGAGGTCGCCGATCGCGCGCTGCTCGGCGGCACGCACCCGCTCCTGGGAGAGCAGCACCAGCGCGGCGATGACGGCGCTGCGCTCGAGCGTCCGCCCCCGCGTCGCCGACAGCGGCTCGTCGGTCGCCAGCAGGATCCCGCCCTGCACGACGCCGCCGCCCACCGCGGCCGCGACGTGGACGCCGGTCTCCCCGGCGACCGCGACCGCGCGCCCGCCGGCGTGGCTCTCCTCCAGCGCCGCGCGGGCACGCTCGCCGAGCGAGTCGAGGCGATCGCGCGCGCCCGCCCCGGCGGCGGCGTGCACGGTGCGCGCGTCAGGCGCGAACACGACGACCGAGCCGGCCATCTCGCGCGCGACCACGTCGGCGAGGTCCTGCAGGTCGCCGCCGCGCGCGATCAGCGCCGCGAGCTGGTCGTGCACCGACGCGGCGGCCTCGATCTCGGCGGTCTGGCGCTGCAGTCGCGCGTTCGTCTCGCGCTCGCGCGCCAGGGCGATCTCGTTGGCCTCGAACAGGCGCGCGCTCTCGATCGCCACCGCCGCGTGCGCGGCCAGCGACGACAGCAGCGCGATCTGCGGCGTGGCGTAGGCGCGCTGGTAGCGGTCGGCGACGAACAGCACGCCGATCACCTGGTCCTCGACCAGCAGCGGCACGCCGAGGATCGACACGACCTCCTCCTCCCCCACGCCCGCGTCGATGCCGCTGTTGTGCAGGAAGCGGCCGTCGTGGAGGTAGTCGCTGGAGAAGTACGGGCACTTCTCGCGCGCGACGTGGCCGCAGATGCCGGTCTCCTTGGCCACGCGGATGCGCTGGAAGCTCTCCGAGATCGTGCCGACGGTGGCGCGCACGTAGAAGTCGTCGCGCTCGGCGTCGTAGGCCGACAGGTAGGCGATGTCGGTGCGCATGAGCTGGCGCGCGCGGCGCACGATCGCCTGGAGCACCTGCTCCACGTCGCGCAGGCCGGTGAAGTCGCGGGCCGTGTCGTACAGGGCCGACAGCTCGCGCTCCCGCTGCTCCAGGCGCGCCAGCCGGTCGCGCAGGCGGCGCAGCCGGATCAGGTCCTCCTCGTGCGCGGCCGCCTCGGCCGGGTCCAGCGTGGAGGCCGCCGCCTGGACGTCGGCGAAGTCGGCCTGCGCCCCCTGCTCCTCCAGCCGCGCGAGCAGCGACCGCAGCGAGCGGGACGCGTCGAGTTCCACACTCATGGCCGGGCAGTATGTCGCAGCGCACATTGTCGCGTCGCAGATGCTCTGGTTGTCTGGCGCCTCGCCTCGTTCGCTGATCCGTGCAGGAGGGTCGTCCAGATGTCCGTCAACAGCCGGATGCCCGGCTTCTACAAGCTGTCGCCGCAGGAGCGGGCCGACCGGGTCGCAGCGTCCCTCGAGGATCCCGCGACCGTGGCCGAGCTGAGCGCCCCCACGCCCGAGCTGCTGGCGCTCGCCGACGGCATGATCGAGAACGCGATCGGCGTCATGCCGGTCCCGCTCGGCATCGCCGCGAACTTCACGATCAACGGCCGCGACCGGCTCGTGCCGATGGCCACCGAGGAGCCGTCGGTCGTCGCCGCCGCCAGCAACCTGGCCGCGGTCGCCCGGGCCGGCGGCGGGTTCTTCTGCACGTCGACGCCGCCGGTGATGATCGCCCAGATCCAGGTGGTCGACGTCGTCGACCCGTGGGCGGCCCGGGCCCGCCTGTACGAGCAGCGCGAGACGCTGCTGGCGCTCGCCGCCGAGCAGGACCCGGTGCTCGTCCGCTACGGCGGCGGCCCGCGCGATCTGGCGATCCGCGTCGTCGAGGGGCCCGGCCGCGCCCACGTCGTCGCCCACCTGCTCGTCGACGTCGGCGACGCGATGGGCGCCAACGCCGTGAACACCATGGCCGAGGCGCTCGCGCCCGAGGTCGCCCGCATCGCCGCCGGCCGCGTGCTGCTGCGGATCCTGTCCAACAAGGCCGACCGGCGGCTCACCCGCGCTCGCGCCACGTTCCCGGCCGAGCAGCTCGGCGGTACCGACGTCGTCGACGCGATCGTCGCCTGCTGCCAGCTCGCGATCGACGACCCCTACCGGGCCGCCACCCACAACAAGGGCATCATGAACGGCATCAGCGCGGTCGTCCTCGCCACCGGCAACGACACCCGCGCGGTCGAGGCGGGCTGCCACAGCCACGCCGTCCGCAACGGCCGCTACCAGAGCCTGTCGACGATGGAGCGCGACCGCAACGGCGACCTCGTCGCCACGCTCGAGGTCCCGATGCCCGTCGGGCTCGTGGGCGGCGCGACGAAGACGCACCCGACCGCCCGCGCCGCCGTCCGGCTCCTCCAGGTCACCACCGCCGTCGAGCTCGCCGAGATCATCGTCGCCGTCGGGCTCGCCCAGAACGTCGGCGCCGTGCGCGCGCTGGCGACCGAGGGCATCCAGCGCGGCCACATGTCCCTGCACGCGCGCAACATCGCGCTCGCCGCCGGCGCCACCGGCGACGAGGTCGGCGCGGTCGTCGAGCGCATCGTCGCCGACGGCCGCGTGCGCCAGGACCACGCGGAGGCGGTCCTGGCCGACCTGCGCGCGAACGGTGCATGAGCGCGGCCGGCCCCTGGTCGTGGCCGCACCGCATCGCGCTGCGCGAGGTCGGACCGCGTGACGGGCTGCAGGGCCGGCCGCCGCTGGCGGTCGACGACCGCGTCGCGCTGATCCGCGCGCTCGCCGACGCGGGCCTCACCGCGATCGAGGTCGGCGCGTTCGTGTCGCCCCGGGCCGTGCCGGCGATGGCGCGCACCGCCGAGGTGATCGCCCGGCTCGGCCCGCTGACCGGACTGCGCCGCACCGTGCTCGTCCCCAACCTGCGCGGCGCGCACGAGGCGCTGGCCGCCGGGGTCGACGAGCTGACCGTCACGCTGTCGGCCTCGCCCGAGTACGGGCGCCGCAACATCCGCATGACGCTGGCGGAGTCCCTGCAGCAGATCGACGAGGTCTGCCGCGCGGCGAGCGTCCGCGGCGTGGCCGTCGACGCGGTGGTCTCGTGCGCGTTCGGCTCGCCCTACGACGACGCGATGGGCGTGGACGAGATCGCCGCGCTCGCCGGCCGCCTGCGCGAGCTCGGCTGCGGCGCGGTCACGTACGCCGACACGACGGGCCTGGCCACGCCCCGCCGGGTGCGGGCGCTGGTCGAGGCGGTGGGGGCCGGCGACGGCATGCACTTCCACGACAGCCGCGGCGCCGCGCTGACCAACGTGTTCGCGTCGCTGCTGCTCGGCGTCCGCCGGTTCGACGCGTCGATCGTCGGGCTGGGCGGCTCGCCGTTCGCCACCGGCGCCGGCGGCAACGTCGCCACCGAGCACGTCGTGGACCTGTGCCGGGACCTGGGGATCGCGACCGGCGTCGACGCCCAGGCGCTGGCGTCCGCGGGCCGGCTCGTGCGGCGGCTGCTCGAGCCGGCGCCAGAGGCCGACTCGCAGCCGGCCTGAGCGCCCGGCGTTCCCTCCCTCGTGCGCGATCGAGGCGATGCGCACCGGCGCGGCGTGCGACGCCGGCCGGTGAGCTACTGCGCCGTGTAGCCGCCGTCGGCGACGTAGTAGGCGCCGGTGATGCTGGAGGCCTGGGGCGAGCCGAGGAACGCGACCAGCCGCGCGATCTCCTGCGGCTCGGCCAGGCGCCCGCTCGGGTGCAGGCCCTCGAACTCGGCGCGCATCTGCGGGCTGACCTTGGCGAGCAGGCTCGGCGTGGCGACGACGCCGGGTCCGACGCAGTTGACGCGGATGCCGGCCTGCGCGTACTCGATCGCGGCGCTGCGCGTGAGGCCGAGCAGCCCGTGCTTGGAGGCGGTGTAGGCGGCGGTGTCGGGCAGCGCGACCGAGCTCTGGATCGAGCCGATGTTCACGATCGCGCCCGCGTTCTGCGGCAGCATCGCCCGCAGCTCCTCGCGCATCGACAGGAACGCTCCGGGCGCTGCCTCCGGCCCCCCGCACCGCGGCGGCCACGCGCTCGGCCTGCGCCGGGTCGAGGTCCGCCACCACGACGCGCGCGCCGCGCCCGGCGAGCTCGGTCACGCACGCCTCGCCGATCCCCGTCCCGCCGCCGGTCACCAGCGCGACCGTCCCGTCGTAGTCCTGCAGACTCCCTCCTTGCCGACCTCGCTCCCGGTTGCGGGCGGGATCATGACGGAGGGTTGACACCGGGCGCGCGCGTCCTACCTCCAGGGGTGGAGACACGCAGACACCGAAGGAGGAACCGTGACGTTCTTGTCCCTTGCGGCCAAGGAGGCCACATGACGGTGCGAGGCGAATCCCGGCGGCGCAGCGGTGCGTCCGCGCTGCGACCGCCGGTCGCAATCGGACGCTGCGAGCGCTGCTTCACGCCGATGCTGCGCCGGACCTCCGACGATGAGCGGCTCTGCGCCTCGTGCGCCGCCGGCGCGCGCGCCGTCGAGCTCGCCAGCCGCGCCGAGCCCTCGGTCCGCACCCAGCTCTACAGCCCGCAGAGCGCGCCGAGCACCGTGCACGTGCTCGACAAGCGCCGCACCAACCCGCTCGCCGCGCCGGCGCCGTCCGCCGGCCGTCCGCTGCGCATCGCGCTGCTCGCTCCCCCCTGGCTGCGCATCCCGCCGCACGGGTACGGCGGCATCGAGTCGGTCGTCGCCCTGCTCGCCGACGCGCTCGTCGCCCGCGGCCACGACGTGACGCTGCTCGCCGCGCCCGGCTCGCGCACCGACGCGCAGACGATCGGCCTGCTCGACAGCTCCCATCCCGACCGCATCGGCGCGAGCGTCGTCGAGGCCGACCACGTCGCGCGCGCCTTCGAGCACGTCGAGCGCGAGGCGATCGCCGGCCGCCCGTTCGACGTCCTGCACGACCACTCGGGCTGGATCGCGCTCGCGATGGCCGACCGCATCTCCGTCCCCGTCCTGCACACCGTCCACGGCTCGTTCGACGAGGACGCCCGGCGCTTCTACGCCGCGCACGGCAACAAGGCGGCGATCACCTGCATCTCGCGCGCCCAGGCGGCCTCGCGCCCCGACGGGGTGCGCGTCGACGCGATCGTGCCCAACCCCATCGACGTCGACGCGTGGCCGACCGACGTGCCCAAGGACGACCACCTGCTGTGGATCGGCCGCTTCGCGCCGGAGAAGGGCGCGCACCGCGCGATCCGCGTGGCCAAGGAGTCGGGCCGCCGGCTCATCCTCGCCGGTCCGGTCCAGCCCGGCCAGGAGGAGTACTTCGCCAAGGAGATCGACCCGCACCTCGACGGTGACAGGATCCGATACGTGGGCGAGGTCGGCGGCCGCTACAAGCAGGAGCTGTTCGCGTCGGCGCGGGCGCTGCTCATGCCGATCACCTGGCCGGAGCCGTTCGGCATGGTGATGGTCGAGGCGATGGCCGCGGGCACGCCGGTCATCGCGTTCGCCGAGGGCTCGGCGCCCGAGGTCGTCGAGGCGGGCCGCAGCGGCCTGCTGGTCGGCGACGAGCACGCGATGGCGCAGGCGGTCGCCCTGGCCGAGGACCTCGACCCGGACGAGTGTCGCGCCAGCGCGCGCGAGCGGTTCTCGCCCGACCGGGTGGCCGCGCGCTACGAGGAGGCCTACCGCGCGATCGCGACCCCGGCGCCGCGGCCCCGCCCGCGCATCGAGCCAGCGGCCGACGAAAGCGAGGCGGTGCCGGCGTGACCGATGCGGACGTCAGCGCCACCACCGTCATCAAGGCCGGCAACGCGTTCTGCGTAGCCGGCCGCGACGGCGAGCTGCCCGACCGCGACCACGCCCTCGGCGTGTTCGTCGACGACTGCCGCCATCTGAGCGCCCACGTCCTGCGCCTGGGCGGCGAGTCGCCGCGGCTGCTCGTGTCCTCCGACGCCGCCGGCACCGGCGCGACCTACGAGCTGACCAACCGCGAGCTGCGCCTCGATACGGGCGCGACGCTCCCGCTGCAGGCGCTGCGGGTGCGCCTGGAGCGGCGGATGCGGCCGGACGCGCTCGACGAGCGGATCCTGCTGCGCTCGCACCACAACGAGGCGGTCGAGCTCGACCTGGAGCTGCGGCTGGACGCGGACTTCGTGCCGATGCTGGAGCTGCGCGGCTTCCTCGAGCACCGGGAGCGCGAGGTGCGCCGGGTCGCCGACGGCTCGACCCTGCGCTTCTCCTGCGTCGGGACCGACGGGTGGACGCGCACCACGACCGTCACCTGCGAGGGCGCCACCGCCGACGACGACGGCCGCCTGCGGGCGCGCGTGCGGCTCGAGCCGCACGGCGAGCACACGCTCGCGCTGACCTGCCGGTTCGCCGCCCGCGCTCCGGCCGAGGAGGAGCCCGCGCCGCCGGCGCTGAACCGCCAGCACACCGCACGTCAGGCCGCCGCCGACGCCGAGGCGTGGCTGGCCGGCCGCACCCGCGTGCGCTGCTCGGACGAGCTGGTGGAGCGCATGCTGCGCCGCAGCCTGCTCGACCTGCGCCTGTTGATCTCCGACCTCGACGGCCAGCCGTACCTGGCCGCGGGCATCCCCTGGTACGCGACGCTGTTCGGGCGCGACTCGCTCATCACCGCGACACAGGTGCTCGCGTTCGACCACGGCCTGGCCGCCGGCACCCTGCGCCTGCTGGCCGCCTACCAGGGCACGCGCGACGACCCCGCCCACGACGAGGAGCCCGGCAAGATCCTCCACGAGCTCCGGCTCGGCGAGGCCGCGGTCGGCACGCCGCTGGGCCGCTACTACGGCACGGTCGACGCCACCGCCCTGTTCCTGCTGCTGCTGGCCGCGCACGCCGACTGGACCGGCTCCACGGAGCTGCTGCAGGAGATGCGCCCCAACGTCGACGCCGCGCTGCGCTGGCTCGACGAGCACGGCGACCTCGACGGCGACGGGCTCATCGAGTACCGCCGCCGCGCGGATGGCGGCCTCGAGAACCAGGGCTGGAAGGACTCCTGGGACGGCGTGTGCGACGAGCAGGGCAACCCGCTCCGGGCTCCGATCGCGCTGGCCGAGGTGCAGGGGTACGCGATCCGCGCCCGCCACGAGATCGCCCGGCTGCTCGACACGCTCGGCGAGCACGACGAGGCGCGGGCGCTGCGCGAGCGGGCCGACCGCACGCGCGCGGCGCTCGAGCGGCTGTGGCTCGAGGACCTCGGCGCCTACGCGATGGCCCTCGACGGCGACAAGCGCCCGAGCCGCGCGCTGGCGTCCAACCAGGGCCACCTGCTGTGGGCGGGCGCGATCGACCCGGCACGTGCCGCCGCGGTCCGCGACCGGCTGATGAGCGAGGACCTGTGGTCCGGGTGGGGGCTGCGGACGCTCGGCTGCCACGAGGTCGGGTTCAACCCGGTCGGCTACCACACCGGGTCGGTGTGGCCGCACGACACCGCGTTCGCGGCGGCCGGCCTGCGCCGCTACGGCTACGACGAGGACTTCCTCACGCTGTTCGAGGCGCTGCTCGACGCGGCCGCCGGGTTCCCCGACTACCGCCTGCCCGAGCTGTTCGCGGGCTTCTCGCGCGCGGACTACGAGGACCCTGTGCCCTACCCGGTCGCGTGCCGCCCGCAGGCGTGGGCGGCGGGCGCGATCCCGTACCTGCTCGTCACCTCGCTGGGCCTCATCCCCGACGCGCTCGAGGGGCGGCTGCGCATCCGCCGCCCGGTGCTGCCGCGCCACCTCGACTCGGTGACGGTCGGCGGGCTGCGGGTCGGCGATGCGACCGTCGCGCTGCGCTTCGACCGGGTGCGCCGCGACGAGCCGACGGCGGCGGTCACCGACGCGCGCGTCGACGGCGACCTGGAGGTCGTCGTCGATCTGGCGGTCCCCGACGGGCGGGTGCCGCACCTGGTCTGACGCCTACGCCGGCTGCGGTCCGGCACCGGCCGCGGCGGCGAGCTTGCCGAGCGCGCGGCGCTCCAGCTGGCGCACGCGCTCGGCGCTCAGGCCCAGCGGCGCGGCGATGCTGCGCAGGCTCTGCGCGTCGCCGGCCAGCCCGTAGCGGGCGCGCAGGATCTCGCGCTCGCGCTCGGACAGGCTGGCCAGGAGCGAGACCAGCTCCTCGACCTCGATCGCGTCCAGCACGCGCTCGTACTCGTCCTCGGCCAGCGGGTCGACGAGCAGGTCGCCGAACGTGCCGACGACGCCGTCCTCGGCCTGCACCGGCTCGTCGAAGGACCGCGCCGGGCGCTCGAGCGCCAGCAGGTTGTCGACCTGCTCGCGCGAGAGGCCGGTGCGGCGCACGATCTCGTCGCGGCTGGGCTCGGCGCCCGTTTCGCGCACGCTGTCGCGGTGCGCGTCGCGGATCCGGGCGAGCTGGCGCAGCGCGCGGTCGGACAGCACGACCGGGCGGGTCAGCTCGGAGACGAGCCCCTGCATCGCCTGGCGCACCCACCACGCCGCGTAGGCCCAGAACGGCGTGCCGCGTCTCGGGTCGAAGCGCTCGAGGGCGCGCAGCAGGCCGACGACGCCCTCCTGGAGGAGCTCCATCCGCTCGATGCGGGGCGAGTCGCGGTACATGCGCGAGAGCGAGGCGATCATCGGCAGGAACGCCTCGACGAGCTGGGCGCGCGCGCTCGGGTCGCCGGCCTGCGCGGCGACGATGAGCGCCCGCTCGGCGTCCGGGTGGAGCATCGGGCGGCGGCCGAGCGCCTCGAGGTAGCGGGCGCTGACGACCGCCTTGGCGGGGCTGGGGCGCCGCAGGGCCGCGGCCAGCTCGCGATCGGCCGCGCGCGCTCGCTGCGCGGCCTCGGCGAGCTCCCGGCCGGCGCTGCCCGACAGCGCCGACGGCTCGCCCGGTTCGCGACCGTCGTGAACGGCTGGATCGGACATGCCTGACCGCCACCGATCCTAGGGGGCCCGTGGCCGGGCCCCGGGGATCGTCAGCGCCCGCAGGACGCCGGCTGCAGCCCGCACGACGCGGTCGCGCGTCTGGACGGCGCCGGTGGGCTGGCGCAGGCTCATGCGGACGATCGCGCGGACGGTGCCGCAGCCGCCGATCGAGCGCCGGACCTCGCGCTCGTCGCCAACCCGCTGGGCCGGTACGCGCCGGGCGACCGCACGCCGGGCCTGCGGCGGGACCCCGACGGGTCGCTGACGATCCGCGTCTCCCACGCCCCGCCGGCCGGCGGCGACGCGAACTGGCTGCCCGCCCCCGCAGAGCCGTTCCGGCTGTACCTACGCCTGTACGAGCCGGGGCCGTCCGCGCTCGACGGCCGCTGGCGCCCGCCTCCGATCCGGCGGGTCCGATGAGGCGCCTCCTGCCCGCCGCGGCGGCGCTGCTGGCCGTCGTCGCCATCCCCGCCGTCCCTGCGGCCGCCGCGCCGCAGGAGCGGCCGAACGTCGTGCTGATCATGACCGACGACGCGCGGGAGCGTCGCACGGGCGCTCACCGTCAACGCCGACCTCGCGCCGACGATCCTCGACGCCGCGGGCGCGGCGCCCGGCCGCCGGCGCCTGGACGGCATCTCGCTGATGCTGCTGGCCGCGCACCCCCGGATGCGCACCGACCGGCCCGTGCTGCTGGAGACCGGCGAGTCCAGCCACGGGCGACATCGACCAGGACGGCAACGCGGTCGGCGGCATCGGCGCGGGCATCGACGTGCCGATCTACAACGGCGTGCGCACCGACCGCTACGTCTACCTCGAGTACGACGGCGGGGAGCGCGAGCTGTACGACCGGCGCCGCGACCCCCACCAGCTGCGCTCAGTCCACGCCGATCCGCGCTACGCGCGCACCCGCGCCGCGCTGGACCGCGTGCTCGCGCGACTGTCGCGGTGCGCGGGCCCGTCGTGCCGCGCCGGCGCCGGGCCGATCCCGCCGTCCGCGTCCTGAGCGCGCCGCGACGCCGAGGAGCAGGGCGACGGCCGCCGCGAGCGCCAGCGCGGGCACGTGGGCGCCGATCGGGACGAGCGCGACGAGCACGGCGGCCACGGCCAGCCGCGCGACCTGGACGTGCCCGGTGATCCGCAGGCGGAAGAGCGCCTCACCGGTCAGGTAGAGGGCGGGGCCGCCAAGGGTCAGCGCCAGGCCGGCGCCGCGGAGCGCCGCGCCGGGGTGGGCGATCAGGAGGTCGTCGCCGACGGCGACAGCGATGATCCCGGCGACGACCGGGACGTGCAGGTAGGTGTAGGCGTCGCGAGCCAGGCGGCCCGGGTCGGCGCTGGCGCGCATCGTCTCGCGGCATCGCTGGGCCAGGGCGCCGAAGTACAGCCACCACAGGGCCGCGGTCTGCGCGAAGGCCAGGGCGAGCGCGGCAACCGTCGTCATGTCCAGGCCGGCCGCGGCCGCCGTGGCGCCGGTGACCACGATCGACTCGCCGAGGGCGATGATCACGAACAGCTCGCAGCGCTCGGTGAAGTGGCCGCCCTCGACGTCCCAGTCGGTCGTGGCGGCGCAGCCCCGCCGCGGGAGCCAGTAGCGCAGGTACGGGGCGGACAGCTCGATCGCCAGCGCCGGGATCCACAGCAGCAGCCGGCGGTCGCCGGGCAGCGCCGCGCCGGCCAGCCACAGGGCGCCCGAGGCGGCGCTCCAGGCGACGAGCCGCTGGAACACGTCGCGCAGCGGGTGGGCGCGGGCGAGCAGGCGCGCGGCGGCGGCGCTGCGGCCGACCTGCAGTGCGACATAGGCGGCGGCGAACAGCGCGCCGTCGCCGCCGAAGGCGCCGGGCAGCGCCGCCGCCATCAGCAAGCTCGCGAGCATCCCGCCCGTCAGGACACCCGCGACCGCCGGCGAGCGCGGATCGAACCAATTCGCCATCCAGGTGGTGGAGATCCAGGCCCACCACACGACGACGAGCAGGAACGTCGCGCGGGCGACGCCGGCGAGCGTGGGCTCGTCGAGGATCGCGTGCGCGAGCTGCGTCACCGCGAAGACGTAGACGAGGTCGAAGAACAGCTCGACGGTCGTCGTGGCCTGCTCGGCGCCGGCGACGCGGATGCGCAGGTGCGGCATGACCGCCACCCTCGCGCGCGGCGCGCGCGCTCGCGTCCGGGCGGGTCCCGAGTCGGCACCCCAGGGGGCTCGACCGGGGACGGCGACGGATGCGGCGCGCGCCGGATCGCGCGACGGTGCTCGCATGCAGCCCACCGCCACCCCCACCACCGATCGGCCCGCCCGGCGCGAGGCCGTCCGCGTCCCCGCCCCGGCCGACCCGCGCCTCGTCGAGGCGCTGCTGCGCCGGCGCCGCGACGAGCTCGAGCGCTACTGCTGGCAGGCGCGGGTGGCCTCGCCGTAGGGCGGGCTGTCGCGCCGTTGTCAGATCGAGCTCGCTATGCGATCGCGAGCCGACAACGGTGGCGGCGAGGGCCGTGTGGCGCCGCGCTCCGGCCCCTGCGCCGCGCCTCGCCGTGGGCGGCGTCGACCGCCGCGCGCGTGCCGACGTCGACGCCCATGTCCGGCGTAGAAGGCGCGGGTCGCCTCCGGATCGGTCGTCGCGTGGTACGGGATGATGCGCCGGACCGCCATCGGCTCGCTCAGATCCGGTCGCGCAGGCTCGGGTCGACGGTCTCGATCAGCTCCGGGTGGCGGCGGATGTAGGCGACCGCGAACGAGCAGGTTGGGATCACCGTGAGGTCCGCGGCCCGGGCGGCGTCGATCGCGCCGCGCACCAGCTCGCCGCCGTAGCCCTTCCCGCCGTGCTCCTCGCCCACCTCGGTGTGCGTGAGGATGATGCTCGGCCCGGCCGGCCGGTACTCCAGGAACCCGACGAGGTCGCCGTCGACGTGCAGCTCGAAGCGGCTCTCGGGCTCGTTGGTCGAGAAGGTCGCGGCCATCGGACCAGACTACGGGGCCAGGACCTCGGTCAGGTCGAGCCCCGCCAGACGCGGCCCGGCGTACGCGTCGATGGCGACGATCCGTCCGCCGGCGACCCTGAAGCGCAGGAGCGCGACCGGCGCGCCGTCCTCGACCGCGACGAACCCCGCCGCGCCGTCGACGAGCGCCGGCACGGCGACGCGAGCGGCGCCCGATCGCGCGCGGCCCGCCACGGCCGAGGCCCCCCGCACCACGTCGAGCACGCCGGCGCCGCCGTCCGCGCGCAGCACGACGTCGGGATGCAGCACCGCCAGCAGGCGCTCGAAGTCCCCGTCGCGCGCGGCGGCCACGAACGCGTCGACGACCGCCCGGTCGGCGGCCGGCGCGGCCTGGTCGCTGCCGCGCACGCGGCGGCGCGCGCGGCTGGCGAGCTGGCGCGCCGCGGCGGGCGTGCGGTCGAGCACGCGGGCGACGTCCTCGAACGGGATCGCGAACACGTCGTGCAGGACGAACGCGAGCCGCTCGGCGGGGGTGAGCTGCTCGAGCACCACGAACAGCGCGACTCCGGCCGCCTCGGCCGCGAGGGCCTCCGCCTCCGGATCGGGCGCGTCCGGATCGGGCCGTCGCACGATCGGGTCCGGGAGCCGCCCGGCGTCGAGCGCCTCCTCGCGGCGGCGCCGGCGCGCGTCGAGCATCGTCAGGCACACCCGCGACACGACGGTCGTCAGCCAGGCGCCGAGGTCGTCGATGCCGCCCGTGCCGGCGCGGTTCACCCGCAGCCACGCCTCCTGCAGGGCGTCGTCGGCCTCGGTGGGCGAGCCGAGGATCCGGGTGGCGACGGCGTGCAGCCGGGGTCGGTGGGCCTCGAAGTCGTCCATCGGCGATGTCACATCCTCACGGTCGGACTGGTCAACGGGATGACCGCCGTCAACCCCCCGATGTGACAGAGGAGGCCCACCCATGGTGACGACCGCCCGCATGCCCCACCCCGCGTTCGCCGTACCCGGTGCGATGGAGGCGCTGCAGGCCCTGTCGAAGGCCATCGATCGCGCCGGCGTCCCGGTCTCGCGGGAGCTCGTGCACCTGCGCGCCAGCCAGATCAACGGCTGCAGCGTGTGCGTCGACGGCCACGCCAGGCACGCCCGCGCCGGAGGCGAGTTTGAGGAGCGCGTCTTCGCGGTCGGCGCGTGGCGCGACTCGCCGCGCTTCACCGACGCGGAGCGGGCCGCGTTCGCGCTCACCGAGGCGGCGACGCGGCTCGCCGACCGCGAGGACCCGGTGCCCGACGCCGTCTGGGACGCCGCCGCCGCGCACTTCGACGAGGTCCAGCTCGCCGCGCTCCTGCTCGACATCGCGAGCGTGAACGTGTGGAACCGGCTCAACGTGGCCACGCGCCAGATCCCCGGCGAGCACGCCTGGTGAGGCGATAGCGCCGCGGGCGCGGGGCGGCACGCCGCCCTGCGCCCGCCCACGCCTCAGGAGCCGGCGAGCGCCTTGCGCTTCAGCACGTCGAACTCGGCCTGCGTGATCGCGCCGCTGTCGAGCAGCTCCTTGCCCTTGGCGATCCGCTCGGCCGGGTCGGCCGCCGGCGCGACGCTCTTCACGTAGTTGGCGAACTGCGACTCGGCCTCCTTGCGCTGCGCGATGTTGCGCTCCGTCATGCCCTTGTGCTGCGTGATCAGGTAGATGAACACGCCCAGGTACGGCAGGACGATCAGGAAGAACAGCCAGGCCGCCTTCCCCCAGCCGGACGTGTCGTCACGACGGAACAGGTCGACGACGACCGTGAACAGGATCCACAGCCAGATGACGAATGCGAAGAAGATCAGCATCGTCCACAGCAGGTTGAGCAGCGGGTACTCAGCGGCGAACGGCACGCTCGGCACGGGCTCTCCTCCTTGAGGTCGGGTGATGTCCAGTGTCGCGGCACCGGGCGCGCCGCGCAAGCGACACTATGTCATCTGCACCCGCCGGATCCAGATTCCGCATCCGCCCGGGCTTCCGGATATCTTGAGTCCTTCCAGAAAGCCGGATGCCCTCGACCGCGACATGCCGACAGATGCTGCGCGACGCCTCGCTGCGGGCGACGCGTCCGCGCGTGGCCGTCCTCAAGGCGGTCCACGACCATCCGCACGTCGACACGGGGACGGTCATCCGCCTCGTCCGCGAGGACCTCGACGTGTCCCACCAGGCCGTCTACGACGTGCTCGCCGCGCTCACCGACGCCGGGCTGCTGCGGCGCATCCAGCCGGCCGGCTCGGTCGCCCGCTACGAGTCGCGCGTCGGTGACAACCACCATCACGTGGTGTGCCGCTCCTGCGGCGCGATCGCCGACGTCGACTGCGCGGTCGGCGAGGCGCCGTGCGTAAAGGCGCCCGAGGGCCACGGCTACGAGATCGACGAGGCCGAGGTCATCCACTGGGGCCTGTGCCCGGAGTGCTCGGCCTCACCCACCCCGACCACCTGAACGACCACCACCAGAAAGGACGCGCGTTGTCCGAGAGCCCAGACGCCGTTGTCGGCGAGATGAACGACGAGAGCGCCGGCGGCTGCCCGGTCACGAACGGCAACGGGAAGCTCCCGCTGCCCACGCAGGCCTCCGCGAACGAGCGGTGGTGGCCCAACCGCCTGAACCTGAAGATCCTGGCCAAGCACCCGCCGGCGTCGAACCCGCTCGACGAGGACTTCGACTACCGCGAGGCGTTCCTGAAGCTCGACCTCGACGCGGTGAAGAAGGACATCGAGGAGGTCCTCACCACCTCGCAGGACTGGTGGCCGGCGGACTTCGGCCACTACGGGCCGCTGATCATCCGCATGGCCTGGCACAGCGCCGGCACGTACCGCATCCACGACGGTCGCGGCGGCGCCGGCTCCGGCCAGCAGCGGTTCGCGCCGCTCAACAGCTGGCCCGACAACGCCAACCTCGACAAGGCCCGCCGCCTGCTGTGGCCGGTCAAGCAGAAGTACGGCCAGAGCATCTCGTGGGCCGACCTGATGATCCTCGCCGGCAACGTCGCGCTCGAGTCGATGGGCTTCAAGACGTTCGGCTTCGCCGGCGGCCGCGAGGACGTGTGGGAGCCCGACGACGACGTCTACTGGGGCCCGGAGAGCACCTGGCTCGGTGACGAGCGCTACACCGGCGACCGTCACCTCGAGGAGCCGCTCGCGGCCGTCCAGATGGGCCTCATCTACGTCAACCCGGAGGGCCCCAACGGCAACCCGGACCCGCTCGCCGCGGCGCGCGACATCCGCGAGACGTTCGGGCGCATGGCGATGAACGACGAGGAGACCGTCGCGCTCATCGCCGGCGGCCACACGTTCGGCAAGACGCACGGCGCCGGTCCCGCCGACCTCGTCGGCCCCGAGCCGGAGGCGGCGCCGCTGCAGGAGCAGGGCCTCGGCTGGAAGAGCGCGTACCGCAGCGGCAAGGGCCCGGACACGATCACCAGCGGCCTCGAGGTCACCTGGACGTCGTCCCCCACGCAGTGGACGAGCAACTTCCTGTGGAACCTGTTCGGCTACGAGTGGGAGCTGACGAAGAGCCCGGCCGGCGCCCACCAGTGGACGCCCAAGAACGGCGCGGGCGCCGAGACGGTGCCGGACGCGCACGATCCCGAGAAGCGCCACGCGCCGGCGATGCTGACGACCGACCTGGCGCTGCGCTTCGACCCGATCTACGGGCCGATCGCGCGTCGCTTCCTGGAGAACCCCGACGAGTTCGCCGACGCGTTCGCGCGCGCCTGGTTCAAGCTGACGCACCGCGACCTGGGGCCGAAGTCGCGCTACCTGGGGCCGGAGGTGCCCGAGGAGGACCTGCTGTGGCAGGACCCGCTCCCGGAGCGCACCTACGAGCTCATCGACGCGACCGACGTCCGCACGCTCAAGGACCAGATCCTGGCGACGGACCTGACGGTGTCCGAGCTCGTGTCGGCCGCGTGGGCGGCGGCGTCGTCGTTCCGCGGCAGCGACAAGCGCGGCGGCGCCAACGGCGGCCGGATCCGCCTGGAGCCGCAGCGCGGCTGGGCGGTCAACGACCCCGAGCGCCTCGCGAAGGTCCTCGGCGTCCTCGAGGGCGTCCAGCAGCAGTTCAACGCCGCCCAGCCGGGCGGCAAGCAGGTGTCGCTGGCCGACCTCGTCGTGCTCGGCGGCTGCGCCGCGGTCGAGAAGGCGGCGCGCGACGCCGGCTTCGACGTCGAGGTGCCGTTCACGCCGGGTCGCGTCGACGCGTCGCAGGAGCAGACGGACGTCGAGTCGTTCGCGGTCCTCGAGCCGCGCGCGGACGGCTTCCGCAACTACCTGGCCGACGATCGCGGGATCCCGGCCGAGCACCTGCTGATCGACCGCGCGAACCTGCTGACGCTCAGCGCGCCGGAGATGACCGTGCTGATCGGCGGCCTCCGCGTCCTGGGCGCGAACACCGGCCAGTCGCCGCTGGGCGTGTTCACCGACCGTCAGGGCCAGCTGACGAACGACTTCTTCGTCAACCTGCTGGACCTCGGCCTCGAGTGGTCGCCGACGTCGGCCGACGAGCAGACGTTCGAGGGCCGAGACCGCGCCACCGGCGAGGTGAAGTGGACCGGCAGCCGCGTCGACCTCGTGTTCGGCTCCAACTCGGAGCTGCGCGCGCTGGCCGAGGTGTACGCCAGCGACGACGCGCGCGAGAAGTTCGTGCGCGACTTCGTCGCCGCCTGGGACAAGGTCATGAACCTCGACCGGTTCGACCTGGACCGCCCGGCTCAGGCCTGACGCAGGAGCTCCGCGACGCGGCGGCGGCCGGCGTCGGTGGTGGGGACGACGACCACGAAGTCGGCGTCGGCCCCCACCGCCGCGCCGCCGCCGCGCCCGCCGAACGCGCGGGCGCAGAGGCCCAGGGCGCGCTCGAGCAGCATCTGCGGATCGGCGTCGTCCTGCGCCGCCCATCGGTCGAGGACGTCGTTCATGGCCGCGACGATGCCGGCCGCGGCGATGCGCGCGCCGGTCGCCGCGTCTGTGTCGTCCGCGCTCTCGGCGAGCAGGTGCTCGGCGATCGCGGCCTCGTACTCCAGGTCCTGGATGCGCTCGTGGTCGCGCAGGGTCGGCACCGACCGGATCAGCCGGTAGCGCGGGCGGTAGAGGTCCGGCGCGTCGAAGTACTCCCCCATGAGCTGGCGCGTGACGTCGAGCACGGCGTCCAGCGGCGCGCCCGCGCCGCGGCGGGCGGCCAGTCGCAGGCGCATCTCGGCGACGCGGTCGCGGTGGTCGGGGAACGCCGCCGCCTCCTTCGTCGGGAAGTAGCGGAAGAACGTGCGCACGGACACGCCCGCCGCGGCGGCGATGTCCTCCGCGGTGGCGGCGTCGAAGCCGCGCTCGGCGAACAGCGCGATCGCCGCCGCGGCGATCGCGAAGCGCCGGTCGCGCGAGCCGTGGTCCGCCGGCCGGTCAGCGGCCATGTCCGTGGCTGCAGCAGTGCGACAGCTTCGAGTCCGACGGCGGCACGTCGAGCGCCGGGTTGCGGTCGAAGAAGCCCGACGGCCGCAGCTGGAACTTGCAGCGCGCGACCGGCATCACCGGCCAGTCCTCGGGGCGCACGACGTGGTGCTGGCCCATCACGTACCAGACGACGATGTCGGTGTCGCGGACGCTGCGCCGCGCCTCGGTCCAGGCCGGCAGGCCGTCGCCGCCCGGGTGCTGGTTGGGGAACTCGCCGGCCGGATGGCGCTCGTCCTCGGCCCACGGCGTCACCCAGACGTGGTGCCACATGTAGCCGGCGCGCTGCGCGATCGCCGAGTCGGGCCGGGCGAACGGCCGGCAGTTGTCGCCGGGCGCGAGCTTGTACGCGGTGGGCGAGCCGTGGGCGTTCGTGCGCTCCGTGCTCTCGATGAGCCAGTAGCGGGCGCGGTCGAGGTCGATGTCGCGGCGCGCCTGGTCCTCGGTCTCGAACGTCGTCCGCCGGGTGAAGAAGGCGTTGCCGTACGGGTTGCTCGGTCCGGTCGGGTCCGCGACCGTGTCGACCTCGGTCACCTGGTTGCGCTCCCCGTCGATCGTCGTGTCCAGGCGGACGCAGAAGAAGTGCTGGTGGTGGGGCGCGTACAGGTTCGGGCCCAGCCGCGCGCCGTGGGCGGGCTGCTCGCCCTCGGCGACGTAGCCGGTCTGGACGATGCCCGTCGCCTTGACCTCGAGCTCGATCGTGCCGTCCTGGTAGAGCGACCAGTAGAACGCGTACTCGTAGTTGCCGACCGTGGCGATGAACGAGATCACGAGCCGGCGCGAGCGCCGCATCTCGGTGCGGCCGGTGCGCATGTCGTAGTGCTTCCAGAGGATCCCGTCGTCCTCCTCGTGCAGGCAGATCGCGTTGCGCAGCTCCCGGATCCCGCCGTGCGGGTCGACGTAGGCGGCGTCGAAGTAGTGGATCTCGCCGAGGCAGTCGCAGCCGAGCTCGAGGCTGTTGGCGAGCGCGCCGAGCCCGTACTCGCCGACGTCGAAGGCGTTCTTGCGCCGCTGGATGAACGCGGCGTCGCCGTAGGGCACGGTGAGCTCGGCGACCGACGCGCGATGCAGGATCGGCCGCACGTCGCCGTGGTCGTCGTAGGCGATGTCGTGCAGGACGAGCCCCTCGCGCTGGTTGAAGCCGACCCGGAAGCTCCAGTTCTGCCAGCTGACCCGCCACCCGTCGACGCGGAAGCTCGGCCCCTCGGGCTGGACGATCTCGAGCGGCCGCAGGTCCTCGCGCCAGGCCTCCTGCACGGCGGCGTGGTAGTTGCCGTGCTCGCGCGGGATCGGCAGCACGGCGTGGTCCTCGACCTTGACGACCTCGCGCCGGTGCAGGTCCACGACCGTCGACAGCCCGTCGATCGGGTGCGCGTACGGGTTGTCGTCCTCGTGATCGCGCACGAAGAACAGCCCGCGCGCGATCCGGCGCTCGCCCTCCTCGGGCGCGCCGAAGTTGCCCGCCGACCAGGGGTCGATCTGCACCTCGTGCCGGTCGACGTCCAGACCCCGGCGGCGCAGCGCCTCGCGGACGCGCGGGTCGCGCTTGGAGATCTCCTCGACCTCGGCGTACTCGTCGTCGACCATCCGCGGCTGGACCCCGTCGAGGCGCTCCCACGGCGTGCACGCGCCGCTCGCCGGGTTCACGCGGAAGCGGTGGGCGGTCTCGCGCTCCCCGTCGAGCAGGATCACGTCGGCCAGCCGCGGCGGTGGCACGCCGTCGCGCAGCGCGCGCTTGTCGGGCTCGACGAGCGCGACCTGGCCGAACCGCATGCCGGCGCGGAACTCTGGGTGCGCGCGCACGTGCGCGACGACGGCGTCCATCTCGGCGGGCGACAGCGGGTCCAGCGGATGGGCTGTGGTCACGGCGGTGACAGTACCTGACACCGCCGTGACATGCCGTGTCAGGCCTGTGCCATGGTCGTGTCGAGCACCCAGTAGCGCGGGCCGCGCTCGGCCTCGAGCTTGGCGAGCTGCTCGCGGTGGATCTCGCGCACCCGGGCGGCGGTGATCGCCTCCGCCGGGTCGACCTCCTCGATCTCGAGGCTCGTCTTGTCCTCGTAGAGGTGCTCGCCCTTGAGGCGCCCGCGCTCGTCGTAAGGCCAGATGAACGCCTGGCGGCTGGACACGTGGTAGAGCGCGTCGTCGGAGTCGACGTCGTAGCCGATCGCGCGCAGGTCCGAGCCCTTCGCGAGCTGGTGGAACGTCAGCTCGTCGGCGATCCCCCAGTCGGCGACGGCGATGTCGTCGTCGGAGTTCCACAGGACCGCCTCGCCGACGCTCTCGTAGAACGCGACAACGCCCTCGCGCCCGCGCACGACGACGGGCTCGACTCCCCACGTCACGCGGTACACGGGCTCCTCGACCATCATGTCGTCGGCCGTGATCAGGTCGAACTGGCCCGAGCCCTCGAGGTGCACGTGGCGCCAGAAGTTGAGCAGCATCGCCCGGTGCAGCGGGTTCTCGGTCTTCTCCAGCAGTGCCGCCGTCGGCTTCATGCAGTCGTAGACGGCCTGCTCGAAGCGGTTCATTCGGAGTCCTCCCCTCGTTGCCTGATGTTCGCATGCTGACAGGCGCGGCAACGCGCCAGCCCCGCTGCGGGTAGCGCACAGGTGACCGCACCGGCGGCGGCCCGTATGGCCCTGCTCCGCGGCTGCCGCGATGAGCTTCCCCGAATACCTCGACACCCGCTCCGAACTGGTCCTCGAACTGACCGTCGAGCACGCGCTCGTCGTCGCCCTGTCGATCGCGATCGCCGTCGTGATCGCGGTCGGGATCGGGATCGCCGTGTACCGCCATGCGCGCGCCGCCAGCGTGGCGCTCGGCGTCGCCGGCGTGCTGCTGACGATCCCGTCGTTCGCGCTGTTCGGCCTGCTCATCGCGCCGCTCGGCCTCGGATACCCGCCGACGGTCGTCGCGCTCGTGGCCTACGCCCTCCTGCCGATCATGCGCAACACGATCACCGGCCTGCGCGGCATCGACCCGGCCGTGCTGGACTCCGCGCGCGGCATGGGCATGAGCGCCCGGCGGCGCCTGCTGCGCATCGAGCTGCCCCTGGCCTGGCCGCTGATCCTCACCGGCATCCGCATCTCGACGCTGATCACGCTCGGGATCGCGGCGATCGCCGCCGCGATCAACGGGCCCGGGCTCGGCGAGCTCATCTTCAGCGGGATCGGGCGCATCGGCGCGGTGAACTCGGTCAACGAGACCGTCACCGGGATCCTCGGCGTCGTCGTCCTCGCGCTCCTGTTCGACGTCCTCTACTTCGTCGTGCGGCGGGCCACGACCCCGCGGGGGCTGCGCGCATGAGCACGCCGATGATCCGCCTCGAGCACCTCGAGAAGCGCTTTCCCGGTCAGGCGCGCCCGGCCGTCGAGGACCTCACGCTGGACATCGCGCGCGGCGAGATCGTCGTGCTCGTCGGCCCGTCGGGCTGCGGCAAGAGCACGACGCTGCGCCTGATCAACCGGCTGATCGAGCCGACCGCGGGGCGCATCGAGATCGACGGCCGCGACGTGACGCACGCCGACCCCGACGAGCTGCGCCGGCACATCGGGTACGTCATCCAGCAGGTCGGGCTGTTCCCGCACATGACGGTCGCCGAGAACATCGCGACCGTGCCCGAGATGCTCGGCTGGGACCGCGACCGGATCCGCGCCCGCGTCGACGAGCTGCTGACCACCGTCGGGATGCCGCCCGACGAGTACCGCGATCGCTACCCCAAGGAGCTGTCGGGCGGCCAGAGCCAGCGCGTGGGCGTCGCCCGCGCGATGGCCGCCGACCCGCCGGTGCTGCTGATGGACGAGCCGTTCGGCGCAATCGACCCGATCACCCGCGTGCGCCTGCAGGACGAGTTCCTGCGGCTGCAGGCGCAGATGGCCAAGACCGTCGTGTTCGTCACCCACGACATCGACGAGGCGATCAAGATGGGCGACCGCATCGTGCTGCTGCGCGAGGGCGCGCGCATCGCCCAGTACGACACGCCCGAGCGGCTGCTCACCGCGCCGGCCGACCGCTTCGTCGCCGACTTCATCGGCGGCGGCTCGCTCGTCCGCGGTCTCACCCTGGCGCGCGTCGCCGACGCGAAGCTGGCCAGGTGGCCGGTCGTCGACGCGACCGCCGACCGCGACCGCGCGCTGGCGGCGCTGCGCGAGGGCGGCCGCGACGCGCTCGTCGTGCTCGACGGCGGCCGGCCGATCCGCTGGGTCGGCGCCGAGGACCTGCGCAACGGCCATGCGCTCACCGAGGCCGGGGCCCCGATCCGCCGCGTCCTCACCCCCGACGTGACGCTGCACGACGCGCTCGACGAGCTGATCGGCTCCAGCGCGGGCGCGGCGGCGGTCGTCGACGAGGACGGCGTCTACCAGGGCGTCATCGAGCTGCGCACGCTCACCGACGCGGTCGCCGCGATGCGGGACGGGCGATGACCGACGCCGTCCTCGAGCGCCGCCACGCGTCGCGCCTGCCCGCCCGCGTCTTCGTCACGCCGCTGGCGCTGGCGGCGGTCGTCGCCGCCCTCGCCGTCTACCTGAACGCCAGCGACCTCGACGCGATCGAGCGCCGCAACCTCGACCTCGACGTGATCCTGCGCGCCGTCCGCGTCCACGTCCAGCTGACGGTGATCTCCACCGCGATCGTCATCGCGATCGCCCTCCCGCTGGGGATCGCCCTTACGCGTCCGGCCGCGCGGCGCGTGGCGCCGGCCGTCCTGGCGGTCGCCAACGTCGGCCAGGCGGTGCCGTCGATCGGCGTCCTGGCCCTGTTCGCGATGATCATCGGCCTCGGCGCCACCGGCGTGATCTTCGCGCTCGTCCTCTACTCGCTCCTGTCGGTGCTGCGCAACACGATGGTCGGGCTCGACGGCATCGACCGGTCGATCGTCGAGGCGGCCCGCGGCATGGGCATGAGCCGCTGGCGGACGCTGCGGCGCATCGAGCTCCCGCTCGCGGTTCCGGTGATCCTCGCCGGCGTCCGCACCGCGCTCATCCTCAACGTCGGCACCGTCACGCTGGCGACCTTCACGCTCGGCGCGCCCCCGGACGGCAGCGGCGCGCTCGGCGAGATCATCAACAGCGGGCTGCGGCTCGGCCGCCTCGACACGGTGGTGCTGGCCGGCGCCGTCCTCACCGCGGTCCTCGCGCTCCTCGTCGACTGGATCGCCGGTCTGGTCGAGGACGTCCTGCGCCCGCGCGGCCTATGACCACGACCCCCGGAGGCATCCGCATGCGCCTGACCCCGCCACGACTCCTGACCGTCCTGCTCGCCGCGCTGGCGCTGGCCGTCGCCGGCTGCGGCGACGACGACGGCGGCGGCGGATCGGGCGGGACCGTCGCCTCCGGCGTGGACCTCTCGGGCGCCTCGTTCACCGTCGGGTCCAAGGAGTTCACCGAGCAGCTCATCCTCGGCCAGATCACGATGCAGGCGCTGCGCGCCGCCGGCGCGGAGGTGCGCGACCAGACCGGCCTCGAGGGCAGCCTCGCCGCGCGGCGCGCGCTGACGTCGGGCGAGATCGACATGTACTGGGAGTACACGGGCACCGCCTGGGTCACCTACCTCGACAACGAGGAGGGCGTGCCGGACGCCCAGGGCCAGTGGGAGCAGCTGGCCGAGGCCGACCGCGGCAACGGCGTCGCCTGGCTCCCGATCGCCGAGGCCAACAACACATACGCGTTCGCGGTGCGCTCCGACACGGGGACGGAGGTCGACCAGGTGGAGACGCTGTCGGACCTGGCGGAGCTGGCCCGATCCAATCCCGAGCTGGCGACGCTGTGCGTCGGCGAGGAGTTCTCGACGCGGCCCGACGGCCTGCCCGGCGTCGAGGAGACCTACGGCTTCAAGTTCCCCAACGACCAGGTGTCGCTCGTCGGCGACGCCGTCGTGTACGACCAGGTCGCGCGCGGCGACCGCTGCAACTTCGGCTCGGTGTTCGCGACCGACGGGCGCATCGCCGCCAACGAGCTGCGCGTGCTGGAGGACGACAAGGCGTTCTTCCCGTTCTTCAACCCGGCGCTGACCGTGCGGGCGGACGTGCTCGAGGAGCATCCGCAGCTCGAGGAGCTGTTCGCGCCCGTCACCGAGGCGCTGACCGACGAGGTGCTCATCGACCTCAACGCGAAGGTCGACGTCGAGGGCCAGACGCCGGAGGCGGTGGCCGCCGAGTTCCTAGAGGAACAGGGGATCGTGTCGTAGGTAGATGGTTGATCCCACGAGAGGCGCGTCCGGCTGCACGCCCTCCGCGGAATCGACCATCTAGGCGCTGCGCCGCAGGAGCAGCAGTCCGTCCCCGGGCCGGATGGTGGCGGCGGCCGGGTCGTTGAGGTCCAGCTCCTCGCCGTCGCGCGTCATCACGAGCGGGACCGCGCGCCGGTCGAGCAGCGCGCGGTGCGCCGCGACGAACGACACCGGCCGGTCGCCGGCGTGACGCACGGCGTGCGGCGACAGGCGGGGGTCGAGCACGAGCGCCTCCTGGGCGGTGGTGCGGTCCCGGTCGGTGCTCGACAGCACGAGCGACCGGGCGGCCATCTCCGCGCGGCTGATCGCGCGGATGCGCGGGTCGGCCAGCCGCAGCCGGCGCGCGTGCGCGCTGGAGTGCTGCTCCACCACGATCGGCACCGGGCGCTCGGTCACCCGGCTCACGTGGAGGGCCGCGAGCGCGGCGCGCGCGTGGCAGGCCATCGGGTCGGCGCCGCCGTTCGCGCCGGCGAGGAGGACCACGATGTCGGGGTCGACGCCGGCGACGGCGGCCTCGATCGCGGCGTGCTCGTTCGGATCGCCGGGACGCAGGCGGGCGGCCGGGAGACCCGCCGGCGCGTCGTCGAGGAGGGCGAGGACCGTCAGGACGCCGGGATCCGGGATCTCCCGGGCGAGATCGGCGCCCGCCGCGCTCCAGCCGAGCACGAGGACGCGGCGCACCCCGGGCGCCACCGGCTCGAGGGCGAGCGCCGACGCGTCGGCCTCCCCGGCCGACGCGCGGGGGCCGCGCCGCTGCGCGGCCGCGCGGTCGGGCGCCAGCACGATGAGCCCGTCGGCCGCCTCGATCAGCGTGTCGGGGGCGGGCGCGTACTCGGCGCGATCGCCGCGCAGCAGGCCGAGCGGCACCGCCTGCGGGCACCGGCCGAGGGCGTCGCCGAAGCGGGTCCCGGCGAGGTCGCCCGCCGCGACGACGAACGGCACGGCGCCGTCGGGCCCGGTGGGCGCGTCGAGGACGCTCGGGTACTCGGGCAGCGCGACCCCGAGCGCGAGGATCGTGCCGATGTTGCGGTCGCCGGGGACCGCGTCGAACGTGTCGGGCAGCAGCGGCCACACGGAGTCGGCGTTCGACGCGCGCTCGACGTGGACGGCGACGAGCGGCGCGGCGCCGGCGCGGTCGAGGTGATCGGCCAGCGCGGCGCAGGTCTCGAGCGTCTCGAGGTCGGCGACGTCGCGGTCGGTGGCGCGGCCCCCGGCGATCACGATGCCGCGGGCCGCGGCGGCGCCCGCGGCGTCGAGGGCGGACGCGTCGCCGGGGTCGCCGGTGCGCGCGAGGAGCCGGTACGGCCGCCCGGTCTTCGGCGGCATGTCGTCGCGCGTCGGGGCGAGCGCGACCACGGCCGGCCGCCGCTCGCCGGGCTCGGGCTCGAGCGCGGCGAGCGCGTCGAGGACGGCGTCGCGCACCGGGCCGCGTCCGATCACGAGCACGTGCCCGGACTCCGTGACCGGCGGCGCGTCCTCGCTGAGGCGCCGCAGCCCGCGCTCCACCCCGTCGGCGAGCACGGTGAACGCGACGCCGGCGAGGAAGATCAACCCGGTGAAGACCTGGGTGACGCCGACGATGCGCTGGGCGGTCGTCTCGTCGTCGCCGAGCGAGCCGGGATCGAACAGGTGGCGCAGGCCGCTCCACAGCGCCATCCCATAGCTCGAGTGCGCGTCGGCGAGCGCGGCGATCGCCGCGGTGACCAGCCACACGACGACGACCGCGGCCCCGAGGATCGCCAGCCGCCCGCCCGTGCTGCCGGCGGCCGCGGCGAGCGCCAGGCGCCCGCGCCGGCGCCAGCCCAGCCGCGGCCCGCGCGTGTTCCTGGGCGCCGCCGAGCTCACGCGGCTATCCAACCAGACCCGGCACGCCGGGGTTTCGTCTTTTTCGGCGTCGAGGTCACCCAGGTGCGCGCGTTCCACGTCTGCGAGGTCGCCACCCTGCGCGAGCCGTTCGATCTCGTGATCCTCGGGGTCAAGGCCTACGACACGCGCTGGTCCAGCGAGCTCATCCGCCCGCTGCTGAAGCCCGACGGGGCGGCCGTCGGCATCCAGAACGGGATGACCGTCGACGACATGACCGCCGTCTTCGGGCCCGAGCGCACGCTCGGGGCGGTCATCGGGATCGCGGGGAACTGCTTCACCCCCGGCGTGATCGAGCGGCAGGTCGGCCGCTCGGGCACCTGGTTCGCGCTCGGCGCCCCCGACGCCGCCGCGCGCGACAAGGTCGACGCGATGGCGGACGTGCTGAAGCACGCGGGGCGCGTCGACGTCACCGACGACATCCTCTCGGCCAAGTGGATGAAGCTCGTGGCCAACGCCGCCGAGATGGTGCCGTCGGCGATCCTCGGCGTCCCGCTCGTCGAGGCCGCCCACATCCCCGGCATGCGCGAGGTCATGGACGCCGCCGGCACCGAGGCGCTGGCCGCCGGACTGGCGATCGGCCACCGGATGGTGCCGATGTTCGGGCAGGAGGGGATCGAGAACCTCTCCCCCGAGGACTACGCGCCCGCGCTGCTGGACGCCGTGCTCGGCGGCTGGTCGCTGGAGGACACGCGCGTCGCCGTGCTGCAGGACTGGATCAAGGGGCGTCACGCCGAGGGCGAGGAGATCAACGGCCTCGTCGTCGTCGAGCAGCCGCGCCGCGGCGGGCAGGCGCCGGTCAACGAGCGCCTCATGGACGTCGCCCGGCGGATCGAGGCGGGCGAGATGCAGCCCGATCCCGCCAACGCGCGGCTCCTGGTTCCCGCGCTCGAGCGCTGAGCCCCCGGCGGCCCCGGGGCGGCGACCGGGGATCCGACCGGGGGCCGACCCGGACGCGACCCGGGACCGCCGGTGGGACGGTCATCGGTGTCATCGCCGGACACCGCAGCGCCGGCGCCCCCGACCGGGAGGACCACCATGACCACCACCTCCAGCCGCGCCACCCCGCTGCCCGCGGCGCTCGACATCGTGCGCGGCGTCGCGCTCATCCCGATGGCGTTCGTCGTCGCCAGCACCACCGCGCCGGGCTTCCTGCTGTGCGTGCCCGCGTTCGTCCTCGCCGGGCTGTTCGTCGCGATCCCGCTCGTGGCGCTCGCGGTCGCCGGTCTCGCCGCGGTCGCCGTCGTCGCGATCCCCTACCTCGCGGTCCGGGGCGTCGTCGCGCTCGCCACCGGGGCCGCCCGCCGGCCTCAGGCCCTCGGGCGCTCCTGGGCGCGGCGCACGTCGGCCTCGGCCGCCTCGGCCAGCTCGGCCGCCCGCGCCAGCCGCGGGTCGTCCCTGCTGCCGGCCAGGTTCAGCGCGAGGATCGGCCCGCCCGCGCGCACGACCGACTCGGCCAGGATCGCCGCGGTGATGGCCTCGCCGCGGACGCCCCCGCGCGCGTCCTGAGCGGCGTCGGCGGCCAGGCGCGCGACCTCTGCCGCGAGCTCGACGATCCGCATCGGCGGGTCGGCGGCCTCCGACAGGGCCGCGCGCAGCCGCTCGCCGTGGCCGGGCTCGTCGCGCCGGCGCATCACCGCCATCACGCCGCGGTAGGCGACCGCGTCCTCCTCGGCGAGGTCGAGCGCCCGCTCTCGCAGCTGGGCGGCCCGCGCCTGGCGCACGGGCAGGGCCTCGAGGTCGGAGTCGCGGCGCATCGTGACGGCGGTGACCATCTCCACGAGCGCGGCCGCGAACGCCGCGGTGACGGCGAGGGTCGGGCCTGCGCCGGGCGTGGGATCGGGCGCCGCGACGCCGCGCAGAAGCGTGCTGACGGTGCGATCGGCGAAGCGGGTCATCGTGCCCGCAACGATCGCATCTGACGCGCGCGCATGCGTTCACGCACGTCCGCGGACGTCGTCGAGCAGCGCCTTCAGGGCCGACGCGTACGCCTCCGAGAACGTCGGGAACGGCTGGATCGTGTCGACGAGCGTGTCGAGCGGGACGCGGGCGCGGATGGCCAGCGTGGCCTGCTGCAGCCACTCCCCCGCCTCGGGCCCGACCGCGTGGGCGCCGGTCAGGCGCTCCCCGTCGCTCACCAGCGTGAGGAACCCGCCGTCCTCGGCGTACGCGCGGCTGTAGGTCGAGGCGCGCGGCACCTCCGCAAGCGTGACGGTGCCCGCGTGCCGATCCTCGGCCGCCCCGACCGACGCCGCCTGCGGATCGGTGAACACCACGCGGGGCACCGCCTCGTAGGAGGCGGCGCGCGGCTCGCCGAGGATGTTCGCGGCGACCACGTCGGCCTGGTACTTGGCGACGTGCGTGAACGGCCACACGCCGGTGACGTCGCCGATCGCCCACACGCCGTCGCCCGCGTGCAGCCGCTCGTCGACGACGATGCCGCGTGCGGCGGACTCGATGCCCACGGTCTCGAGCCCGATCCCCTCGACCCGCGGCCGGCGGCCGGTCGCCACGAGCAGCCGGTCGCCGCGCACCGCCTCCCCGCCGGCCAGCTCGACCACGTAGCCGTCGCCGTCGCGGCGGGCCGCGGACGCCTCCGCGCCCAGCACGAGCTCGACGCCGTCGCGGCGCAGCGCGTCGGCCAGCGCGTCCCCGAGCGCCGCCGGCTCGCGCGCGAGCAGCCGCTCGGAGCGCTCGACGAGCGCGACCTCCGCGCCGAGACGCCGGGTCGCCTGGGCCAGCTCCACGCCGACCGGCCCGCCGCCGAGCACGACGAGGCGCCTGGGGATCTCGGTCATCGCGGTCGCCTCGCGGTTCGTCCACACGCCGTCGAGGTCGCGCAGCCCGGGGACCGGCGGGAACGCCGGCTCGGAGCCGGTGGCGACGACGACGTGGGCGGCGGTGTGGCGGACCCCGCCCACCTCGACGACCCCGGGGCCGGCGAGCCGGCCGTCGCCGCGCAGCAGCGCGATCCCGGCGTCGGCCAGCCACCGCACCTGGCCGTCGTCGGCGTGGTCGGAGACCATCCAGTCGCGCCACGCGAGCGCGGCGGGCACGTCGATCCGGGCGTGGCCGGCGGCGTGGTCGGCGGCGCGGGCCGCCTCACCCGGCCGCAGGAGCGTCTTGGACGGGATGCACGCCCAGTACGAGCACTCGCCGCCGACGAGCTCGCGCTCGACGACCGCCACCCGCAGCCCGCCCTCCGCCAGCGCGCCGGCGCAGTGCTCGCCGCCGGGGCCGCCGCCGAGGACGATCACGTCGTAGTCGTGGTCGGGGGTCACGTCGGGCCTCCTGGTCGCTGACTTGCGGGCACCCTACGCTGCCGCCACCCGGCTCAGGTGGCGGCAGCGACCATCGGTCCGCCGATGAGTTTCCGGACGCCGCGCGGTCTGGACGACGACACACCACCCCGACCTCTTGGAGGACCGACCCATGGGCGAGATCAACGTGCACATGTTCATGACCCTCGACGGCGTCGTCGACGAGCCGAAGTGGTCGATGGACTTTCCATTCCTCCCCGAGATGGAGAAGACGCTCGGGGCGGTCTGCGACCGGTCGAGCGCGATCCTGCTCGGCCGCAGGACGTACGAGATGTTCGAGCCGGCGTGGTCGACGCGGACCGTCGAGGACGATCCTGGCGCGCCGTTCTTCAACGACACGACCAAGTACGTCGTCACCTCCACGCTGACCGAGGCGACCTGGCGCAACTCGCGGATCCTGGGGCCCTACGACCCTGCCGCGATCCGCCGCCTGAAGGAGGAGACCGACGGCGACATCTTCGTCAGCGGCAGCATCACGCTCGCGCGGGCGCTGCTCGCCGACGGCCTGGTCGACGAGTTGCACGTCTTCCTCTACCCGCTGACGCGCGGGTCCGGGCCGCGCCTGTTCGCCGAGGGCGACGCCCCGGTGCGGCTCGAGCGCTCGGCATGCGAGGCGTACTCGAACGGCATGACGTACCTCGGCCTGCGGCCCCGGCAGTAGGGCACCTCGACGCCACCCGGCGCGGTTGCCGCGCCGGGTGGCAAGGCGTACGGTGGCGAGCATGCCTCCGATCTCACGGGGCTTCCGGGGCCGCCGCCACGCCGACGTCGATCCGGCACGGATCCCTCCCGGCCAGTACCTCACGACCGACTTCCCCGTCCTCTCCGCGGGGCCGACGCCGCGCACGCCGCTGGACCGGTGGACGTTCTCGATCGACGGCGAGATCGACGCGGTCCGCCGGTGGACGTGGGACGAGCTGCTCGCGCTGCCGCAGGAGACCGTGATCGTCGACATCCACTGCGTGACGAAGTGGTCCAAGCTCGACACGGAGTGGACCGGCGTGTCGCTCGACACGCTGCTCGACGGCGTCGAGACGGAGGCCGAGCACATCGTCGCCTGGTGCGACGGCGGGTACACGACGAACCTGCCGCTGGAGGACGTCATGGGCGGCCGGGCGTGGATCGCGCACACCTACGGCGGCGAGCCGCTGGCGCCCGAGCACGGCGGCCCGGCACGCCTGCTCGTCCCGCACCTCTACTTCTGGAAGAGCGCGAAGTGGGTGCGCGGGATCACGCTGACGATCGAGGACCGGCCGGGCTTCTGGGAGGGCTACGGCTACCACGACTACGGCGACCCGTGGCGGGAGCAGCGGTACTGGAGCGATTGACGCCGCGCGCCCCGATCACCTGGCGCGTGGCGACCGTGGTCGCGGTGGTCGACGAGACGCCCACCGCCCGGTCGCTGGTCCTCGACGTGCCCGGCTGGCCCGGCCATCGCGCCGGCCAGCACGTCGACGTGCGCCTGACCGCCGAGGACGGCTACCAGGCCCAGCGCTCCTACTCGATCGCGTCGGCGCCCGAGTCGCCCGAGCTGGCGATCACCGTGCAGGTCGTGCCCGACGGCGAGGTGTCCCCGTACCTCGTCGAAGAGGTCCGCCCGGGCGACGAGCTCGAGCTGCGCGGCCCGATCGGCGGCTTCTTCACGTGGCGGGTCGAGGACGGCGGGCCGGTGCTGCTCGTCGGCGGCGGCTCGGGGCTGGCGCCCCTGATGGCGATGCTGCGCCACCGCGCCGCACGGGGCAGCACGGTCGACACGCGCCTGCTCGCGTCGGCGCGCACGATCCGCGACGCGCTCTTCCGCGACGAGCTCGGGACGCTCGGCCCACGCGAGGGGCTGCGGGTCGCGTGGACGCTCACGCGCGAGACGCCGCCCGCCTGGGACGGCTTCACCGGCCGCGTCGACGCCGAGAAGCTCGCCGCGGTCGCGCCCCCGCCCGACGCCGCGCCGCGCTGCTTCGTGTGCGGCCCCACGCCCTTCGTCGAGGCCGTCGCCGACCTGCTCGTGCAGGCCGGCCACGACCCACGCGCCATCCACGCCGAGCGCTTCGGCCCGACCGGGAGCTGACATGTCCGACGACCACACCCTCGACTGCAACGGCGTCGCCGGCCTCCTGCGCGAGGTCCTGGCGCCAGACCCCACGACAACCCACCGCCGCTGTCCCGACTGCGGCGACACGCAGCCCCTGGGCCGCCACCGCGCCTACCGCGGCGCGGGCGTCGTCCTGCGCTGCCCGAGCTGCGACGCGGTCGGCGCCGTCATCGCCGAGCAGGCCTCCGAGCTCGTCCTCCACCTCCGCGGCGCGCTGCTCGTCTCCCGCGCCTGAGCGCGTTCAGGGCGCGAGCACGTCGCAGCGGAGCCCGGGCGCCTGCGCGATGCGGCGGTCGAGCGTGACGAGCGGCGCGCCGATCGCCTCCGCGACGCCCACATACGCCGCGTCGTAGCTGGAGAGGTTCCGGCGCAGCTCCCACGCTCGGCCGGCGACCGCCTCGTACGGCCAGGCGTCGAAGGCCAGGTCCAGCAGGTCCGCGTGAGCCTGGGCGGCCATGTCGGCGCCGATCGTGCCGCGGAGCTCCTGGCGGCGGATCACGTTCGCCACCTCGAACGGGAGCAACCCCGGCGCTGCGAGGTCCGCACCATCGATCGCGTCGGCCGCCCACCGCCCGTCGGGGCCCTCGTCCAGCAGCACGGCGGCGAGGACCGACGCGTCGCACACGACGACCGTCGTCATCGCCGGTCCGCGTCTCGGGCCTCGAGGATCGCCTCCGCGGGTACTCGTGTCCCGGTCGTCTCGACCCGGCGCCGCGCGCGCGCCACCACGTCGGCGACCGTCGGGCGGCTCGCGGACGTGATGAGCATGGTCCGCAGGTACTCCTGGAGCGACTGACCGGACCGCGCGGCGCGAGCCGCGAGCTCGTCTCGCACGTCGTCGGGCACATCACGGATGGTGATCGCGACCCCCATGACGCCAGGATACCTGCGATGCAGGCGTTCTGCAGGCATCACTGCCCTCCGAGCTCGGCGGCCGTGCGGAGGTCGGCGAGGATGCGGTCGATCGTCGCCTCCATCAGCGCGCGGGCCTCGGCCACCGCGCGGGGGCCCGCGGCCGCGATCGCGGGGGCGGCGCTCCCGGCCATCATGTCGATGAGCACGGCCGCGGCGGGCTCGCCGTCGACGCGCTCGGGCATCGCCTCGACCAGCTCGCTGCCGAGGTCGACGAGGATCAGGCCGGTGCGCAGGAGGTCGGCGACGTAGTCGTACGCGACGCCGCGGTTCGTGATGGTCATGGCCGGCTGAGGCGCCGGCGCCCGCAGGCTCGCCCCCCGCGGCCTCAGCAGTCGCCGGGCGGCAGGTGCGCCATCGCCCACTGGGCGATCTGCTCGAGCGCGGGCATGAGCGCGCGCCCGCGCGGGGTCAGCGCATAGGTCACGGTGACCGGCGGCCCCTCGTCGACCGTGCGCTCGATCAGGCCGCCGGCGGTGAGGTCCGAGAGGCGGTCCGACAGCACGGAGTCGCTGATGCCGTCGATCGCGCGAGAGAGCTCGCGGAAGCCGGCCGGGCCCGCGCTCAGGCGCCCGAGGACCACCGCGTTCCAGCGCTTGCCCAGGAACCTGAAGGCCCGCGCGAGCGCGTCGGCCCGCGGCACGCACGCCTCGGGGTCGTGCCGGTCGGGGCTGATCGTCGGCGTGTCGGTCGTGGCGGCGATGACGATCACGATAGCAACAACGAAGGCGCTACTATTTCCGAAGCCGCTTTCATCGCAGGTGCAGACCGGAAGGTGACCCGATGCCGGACTACGGACACGACCTCAGATTCGGAACGTTCATCACCCCGCAGTCGGCGCAGCCGGACACCGCCGTCGCGCTCGCCCAGCTCACCGAGCAGGTCGGGCTCGATCTCGTGACGTTCCAGGACCACCCGTACCAGCCGGCCTTCCTCGACACCTGGACGCTCTTGTCGTGGGTCGCCGCCCAGACCGAGCGCGTCCACGTCGCGCCGAACGTCGCCAACCTCCCGCTGCGCCCGCCGGCCGTCCTGGCCCGCGCCGCCGCCAGCCTCGACCTCCTGTCGGGCGGCCGCGTCGACCTCGGGCTCGGCGCGGGCGGGTTCCCCGACGCGATCGCGGCGATGGGCGGACCGCGCCGGTCGCCCGGCGAGTCCGTCGACGCGCTCTCCGAGGCGATCGACGTCATCCGGTCCATCTGGGACACGTCCGCGCGCGGCGGCGTGCGCGTCGAGGGCGAGCACTACCGCGTCCGCGGCGCCAAGCGGGGTCCCGCGCCGGCGCACGACATCCCGATCTGGCTGGGCGCCTACAAGCCGCGAATGCTGCGCCTCACCGGGCGCAAGGCCGACGGCTGGCTGCCCTCGCTCCCCTACCTGGACCTCGCCGACGTGCCCGCCGCCAACCGCACGATCGACGAGGCGGCCGAGGCCGCCGGCCGCTCCCCGCGCGAGATCCGGCGCCTGATCAACATCAACGGGAGCTTCGGCGCGCCCGGCGGCGGTCTCCTCCAGGGCCCGGCGGAGCAGTGGGTCGAAGACCTGCTCCCGTTCGTCCTCGAGCTCGGCTTCTCGACGTTCATCCTGAGCGGCGACGACCCGCGGGCGATCCGCACGTTCGCCGAGGAGGTCGCCCCGGCGTTGAGCGACGCGGTCGCACGGGAGCGGCGCGCAGCGGGCACGCCGACCGGCCCGGCCCGCGGGCCGGCCGCCCTCGCCGCGCGGGCTCCGGGGATCGACTACGACGCGATCCCCGCCGACCTGGCGCCGCGCGCCGTGGAGCCGGGCGACCGCGCCTACCCCACCGTGCGCTCCACCTACGTGCATCGCGGTGCGCCCGGCCTCGTCCTGCGGCCGGCAGACGCCGCGGAGGTCCGGTCCGCGCTGCTGTACGCGCGCGAACAGGACGTCGAACTCGCCGTCCGCAGCGGCGGCCACGGCATCAGCGGCCGCGCGACCACCGACGGCGGCATCGTCATCGATCTCGGCGCGCTCGACCGCGTCGAGGTGCTCGACCCGGCCACCGGGCGCATCCGGGTCGGCGCCGGCGCGCGCTGGGGCGAGGTCGCCCAGGCGCTCGCCCCGTACGGGCTCGGCATGAGCTCGGGCGACTACGGCGACGTCGGCGTCGGCGGGCTGGCCACCGCCGGCGGGATCGGCTTCTTCGCCCGCCGTCACGGGCTGACGATCGACCACGTCGTCGCCGCCGACGTCGTGCTCGCCGACGGCCGGCTCGTGCGCGCGGACGGCGAGCAGCGGCCCGACCTGCTGTGGGCGCTGCGCGGGGCGGGCGGCAACTTCGGGATCGTCACCGCGTTCGAGCTCGACGCCTACCCGGTCGGCGACGTCGTGTTCGCGACGATGACGTTCGACGCCGCCGACACGGCCGGCCTGCTCGAGGCCTGGGGCGACGCGATCGAGCGCGCGCCGCGCGAGCTGACGAGCTTCGCGACGCTGATCGCCCGCGGCGACCGCCGCTACGCGCAGGTGTACTCCGTGTACGCCGGCGACGACGTCGACGCGGCCGCCTCGGCGCTGTCGCCGCTGCTGGACGTCGGCCCGGTCCTGCGCCAGCAGGCACAGCTCGTCCCCTACCCGTCGATCATGTCGCCCCACGGCGGGATGCACGTGGGCGGCGGCCCGCCGGCCGTGCGCGCCGGCCTGTTCGACCAGGTGACGCCCGGCGTCGCGGCGGCGCTGACGGGGCTGCTCGACTCCGGCACCAGCTTGTTCGTGCAGCTGCGGTCGGTCGGCGGCGCGGTCAACGACGTCCCCGCCGACGCGACCGCCTACGCGCACCGCACCCAGACGGTGTCGGTGAACGCGGTCGGGCTCTCGGTGGGCGAGCTGAACGCGCACTGGGACGCCGAGGTGCATCCGCTCGCCGACGGCCTGTACCTGAGCTTCGACACCGACCGGCGGCCGGAGCGCCTGCACGACGCGTTCCCGAGACCGACCCTCGACCGGCTGCGGGCGCTGAAGGCGACCTACGACCCCGACGACGTCTTCAACCGCAACTTCCCGATCCCGCCGGCCGAGGCGACCCCGCCGGCGTGGCCGGAGCGGCTCGCGAGCTGACGCCGGCGTGCCGGCCGGGCCGGGCGCGCAGGCGGACGTGACACGCCCGCCCGCTCGCCGCGCCCGCTAGAGGAGGCGCGTGTGCCCGCGCACGACGCGGCCGCGCGCGTCGACGCCCCGCACCCGCAGCGCCGGGTCCTTCGACTGCGACGGGACTCGCAGGCGCGTGCCGGACACCGGCCTCCACGTGCCGCCGACGCGCAGGTGCGCGCGGACCTTGCGCAGCTTGCCGCCCGCCACCCGCCAGCGCAGCGTGCGGCCGTCGCGATGGATCCGCACGTGCGCGCCGGAGCGGCCGAGGCGCAGCGCGGGGCCGGTCGAGCGCCACGGCTTCTCGCACGCGATCGCGGGCACCTGGACGTCGGGCGATCCCATCAGCGGCGCGGTCGGCGCCTTCTCGGATCCGCAGTACAGCGCCGAGCCGCCGAGCACGACGATCGCGTCGCCCTTGCGCGAGCGGCCGAGCGAGCCGCCCCGCTTCGTCGCCGCCGCGCGGTGGTGCAGCGGGATGACCGTGTCCAGGCGCGTGCCGCGCTGCGCGACCGGGGCGTCGGCCGCGGAGGCGCCGCCGGCGCTCGCGGCCTTCAGCGCGCTCGTCGACGCGGCCGCGCACGGGCCCGCGGGCGGGCTCTCCACCGACGAGACCACGGCGGCGCCCACGTCGGCCGAGTTCAGCTCGGTGTTCGGTGACAGGAACGACAGCGTGGACGAGTGCACCACGTCGAACAGCTGCCCGCCGTTCGGCGCCGCGACGGGCGTGAACGGCGCGGCGTCGGTCCAGGGCAGCCAGGTGCCCCGGTTGAGCGCGCTGGCCATGCCGACGATGCCGTCGTTGGGGGTGTAGTACGTGCCGACGCCGACGTTCACGCCGACGTGGTCCCCGCCGAGGGTGGTCACCGGGCAGCCGATCGACGTGGTCGGGTTCCAGCCCCCAGCCACGACGACGTCAGCTCCTCGATGACGTCCTCGCCGAGGCCCTGATAGGCGGCCTCGACCGCGTCCTCGGCGAGCTCGCACGCGAGCTGCTCCCACGACTCCTTCAGCTTCGAGCAGGCCCCGCCCGCGTTGACGAGCGCCACCGTCAGGTCGGCGCCGAAGGAGCCGGTGTGCGGGGTGCCGATCGTCGTCAGGCTCGCCACCGTCACCGGCGAGCCGCCGCCGCGCAGCTGCGTGATCGCCGCGCGCGACCACAGGCCGCCGTCGCTGTGGCCGACGAGCTGCACGGTCGTGATCCCGTAGCTGCTGTTGAGGAAGCGCAGGAACGCGACGAGCGCCGCCTGGTTGCCGGCCAGCTCGCCGTTCGAGTCGATCACGGTCGAGCCGTCGGCCGGGATGTCCGGCGTCGACCGGCCGCCGAGGCACGACGCCGCGACCGGCGTGCCGACGTTGGCGATCGGCGCGACGAACACGGGCAGACCGGCGCCGTCGAGCGACGCGGCGGGGCCGGTCGCGTTGCCCCACGTCGGGCCGCGGTCCGTCGTCGCGCACGCGGGCGTCGAGAACGGCGAGCTGGAGTTGAACCCGCCGACGAGGACGACGGCGTTCGTCCCGAACGGCGCGGACTGCTGCGCCGGGGTGATCGTGTCCGCCGGCACGGTCGGCGAGACCGGGTCGAGCGGGGGTGTGACCGGCTCGAGCGGCGGGTTGACGGGCTCGAGCGGCGGGCCGTCCTGGGCCCGGGCGGCGGACGCGGCGACGAGCACCAGCAGCGCCGCGGCGCCGGCGCAGCGGCGCGTGACCTTCCTGGCAGCTTCTCCCATGCGCGCCAGCGTAGGGATCCGGTCGGCGCCGCTCGCAATGATCAGCCCGTCGCGACCTCGCGTGCCATCTCGGCGACGAGGATCAGCGCGCTGAACAGGCCGACCTGCCGCAACAGCCCGGCCAGGTACGTGAGCGCCGCGGCCCGCAGCACCGTGCGCACGGCCGCGGTCTCGGCGGGGTCGGTCAGGCCGCTGCGCGAGACGAGGTCCAGCGCGCGGCGGCTGGCGCCCAGCTCGACCGGCAGCGTCGCCAGCGCGAACGCCACGAGCCCGGCGACGTACGCGATCGACGCGGCCATGAGCAGCGGGATCCCGAACCAGAAGCCGCCCAGGAAGAACAGCCACGAGAACGGCGCCAGCGCGGCCAGCGGCTCGCCGATCGCCTTGCGGATCCGGTAGGCGCGGCTGCCGGCCGCGTCCTGGTAGGCGTGGCAGGCCTCGTGGGCGGCGATCGCCAGCGCCGCCACGCTCGCCTCCGTCGCCACCGGCGGCGACAGCCGCAGCACGCCGGCCACCCCGTCGTAGTGGTCGGTCAGGGCGCCGGGCGCCATCTCGATGCGCACCCGGTGCAGGCCCTGCGCATCGAGCAGGGCGCGCGCGACCTGGGCGCCGGTCACCCGCAGGCGGTTGGGCACGCGCCGGAAGCGGGCGAACTCCTCGCGCACGCGCTGCTCGGCGAGCAGCCCGGCGACGAGCGGCAGGAGCAGGAGAAGCCACAGCAGCGCGAGCACATGGCGCGTCCTACCCGATCCGGCGCCGCGGCGCGGTCTCGGGCGGGCCCTCAGGCGGCGGCGCCGTGCGCGGGATCGGCGCCGTTGACGACCCCGAGGATCGCGCTGGTGTCGGTCTCCGCCAGCACGAGGCCGATCGCCCCGAGCACCTCGGCGCGATCCCCCAGCCGCGCCGACACGACCCGCGCGTCGTCGCGGATCGCCGGGATCGTCGCCTCGGCGATGCCGGCGCGGACCGCGTCCACGAGCACGTCGCCGGCAAGCACCATGTCGCCGCCGACGATCACGAGATCCGGGTTGAACACGTTGCAGACCGCGCCGGCCGCCCGTCCGACGGCGCGGCCGGCGTCGACGAACAGGCGCCGGCTCCCCTCGTCGCCCGCGCGGGCCAGGTCGATCGCGTCGTGCAGCGTCACGTCGTCGCCGTGCAGCGGGCGCAGCGTGCCCAGCAGCGCCGGCGCGGCGGCGACCGTCTCCAGGCAGCCGCGGTTCCCGCAGCGGCAGATCGCCCCGCCGGGGTCGACGACGACGTGGCCGAGCTCGCCGGTCAGCCCCCGGTGGCCGCGCACGAGCTGGCCGCCGAGCACGAGCCCGGCGCCGATGCCGGCCGACAGCATCACGTAGAGCACCGCGTCGGCGCCGCGGCCGGCGCCGTCGCGCACCTCGGCCAGCGCGCCGAGGTTGGCGTCGTTGTCGATGAGCACGGGCCGCCCGAGCCGCTGCTCGAGCTCCTCGACGGGCGCGAACGCCGGCCAGCCGGGCAGGATGTGCTCGCCGCGCTCGGCCCGGCCGCGCACGACCGGCGCCGACACGGCCACGCCGACGCCGACGGTCCGCTCGAGGCTCATCCCGGCCCGCTCGAGCACCTCGTCGACCATCTCCACGGCGACGTCGATCGCGGCGGCGCTGTCGTGGTCGACGTCGAAGTCGCGCTTGGCCTCGGCGTGCACGGTGCCCGACAGGTCGGCCACCGCGACGCGCACGAACGCGTGCCCGAAGTCGATGCCGACCGCGGTGCCGGCGGCGGGCGTCAGCGACAGCGCCATCGGCGGGCGCCCGACCGCGCTGCCCTCCCCCGGCGCCGGATGCTCGACGACGAGCCCGTCGGCCTGCAGCTCGGAGACGAGCTTGGAGACCGTGGTGCGCGACAGGCCGGTCGCGCGGATCAGGTCGACCCGGCTCGCCGACCCGGACCGCCGCAGCACGTCGATGATCCGCAGGCGGTTGCGCCGGCGCGGCGCCCCGGGCGTCCCGAGAGGCTCGGTCATGCGCGCGACTCCGTCATCGGCGGCCCACCATAGCCGCGGGCGGCGGGGCCGCGACCGCGAGCGCGAACACGGCGCGGAACGCGCCGCCCGGCGCGACGAGCGGCAGGCCCCGGCCGGTGCGCAGCGCGTCGGTGATCGCCGTCATCGGCTCGAGCGAGACGACGTCGGCGTCGGTCGGCGCGAACACCTGCGCGGCCGGGTAGCCGGCCTCCAGCGCGACCGCCAGGCGCCAGCCGCCGCCGCGCACGGCCATGACCGCGCCGGGCGCCAGGCCCGCGAAGCCGACGTCCAGGCGCCGGGCGCCGAGCGGCGCCGCCTCCGCCGCCTCGGTCACCGCGGGCCCGCACGGCAGGCCCCACGCGTCGGCCGCGAGCCGGTCGCGCTCCGGCAGCTCGAGCACCCAGCCGTGGCGGGCGACCCCGGGCAGGCGCAGGTACGGATGCCATCCGAACGCGACCGGCACCGGCACTCGGCCGGTGGCGTGCAGCGTCGTGACGATGCGCAGCCCGCCGTCTTCGAGGACGAGCTCGATGTCCAGCCGGTGCGGGAACGGGAACGGCCCGCCCTCCTCCCCCGGGTGCGTCAGCGTCGCGGCGAGCGTGGCGTCCTCGGCCCGCAGGCGCCACGCCCCCGCGGGCGCGGCCAGGCCGTGGATCGCCAGCCCGTTGACGTCGCGGCCGACCGCGGGCCCGCCCACGTCGAGTCGCACGTCGCGGCCGGCGGCGCTGAAGCAGTCTGCGCCGACGCGATTGGCCCACGGGTGCAGCAGCGTGATCCCGGCGCTCACGCCGTGGACGGTCGCGGGCGGCGGCAGCTCGTCGGGGCCGACGAGCAGCTCGCGGCCGGCGTGGCGCAGGGAGGTGACGGCCAGGAGCCCGTCGGCGGCGGCGGCGAGCTCCAGCGGACCTCGCCGCAGCCTGACGCTCGCCGCGACCGGGGAGCTCACCGCAGTCCGAGCAGCACGTCGACCACGAGCTGGTCGAGCGCTTCGTTGTGGTAGCCGCGCTCGGCCAGCTCGTCGAGGCGGTCGGCCTCGGCCTTCAGCGCGTCGGCCTCGGAGGCGCCGCCGCAGCTCGCCTGCGCGAGCTCCGGCGTCGACGCGGCCGCGAGCGCCTCCTGCACCTCGGGCAGCGAGTCGAAGCGCTGAGCGCGCTCGGCGAGCGCCCGGTAGGTGCGCATGCAGCCGGCCGCGAACGCCCAGACCCCGTCGGGGTCCTCGTTGCGGTAGGGGTGCGCGTCGAAGTGCAGCGGCCCGTCGTAGCCGCTCCGCTCGAGCAGCCGGACCAGCAGGAATGCCTCCTTGAGGTCCTCGGCGCCGAAGCGGAAGTCCTGGTCGTAGCGGCCGATGCGCTGGGCGTTGAGGTCGATGTGGAAGAGCTTGCCGGCCCACAGCGCCTGCCCGACGGCGTGGTGGAAGGACAGCCCGGCCATCGTCTCGTGCGCCACCTCGGGGTTGACGCCGACCATCTCCGGGTGCTGGAGCGTCGAGATGAAGTGCAGCGCGTGGCCGACGGTCGGCAGGAAGATGTCGCCGCGCGGCTCGTTGGGCTTGGGCTCGATCGCGAAGCGCATCTCATAGCCCTGGCCGATCGCGTAGTCGCACAGCACGTCGATCGCCTCGCGGTAGCGCTCGAGCGCGTCCCGCGGGTCCTTGGCCGCGCCGACCTCGACGCCCTCGCGCCCGCCCCAGAAGTCGTAGACCTCGGCGCCCAGCTCGGCGCCCAGGTCGATCGACCGCATCGCCTTGCCGATCGCGGCGCGGCGCACGCCGCGGTCGTTGCTCGTGAACGCCCCGTCCTTGAACGCCGGGTGCTTGAACAGGTTGGTGGTCGCCATGCCGACGCCGAGGCCGGTCTCGTCGAGCGCCGCCTTGAAGCGCGCCACGATGCGGTCGCGCTCGGCGGGCGGGGTCCCCCACGGGACGAGGTCGTCGTCGTGGAGGGAGATCCCCCACGCTCCCAGCTCGGCGAGCTTGCGCACGGAGTCAACGGGATCGATCCAGGCCCGCGTCGGCTCGCCGAACGGATCGCGTCCCGGGTTGCCGACCGTCCACAGCCCGAAGGTGAAGCGATGCGTTCGCGTGGCCGTCGACCCGGCGGCAGCGGTGCTCATGGCGCAGATTCGTAGCAGGACGGAGCGAGTTCCGTCAAAGTGCAGGCGCAATCCGGGGCTTGAGCGCCTTAGTTTTGGTTGGAACTTGACATTACGTTTCGAAATCGGCGACAGTCGCGCGGCACGATGGGGTCGGTCACGGAACAGATGTGCGCGACGGTGCTCGTCGGCATCGCCGTCGGAGAGGAGCGGATGGGCGTCGCCGTGCGCGACGCCGGCCGCGGCCTCGACGCGGAGCGCTGGGCGCCGACCGACGCGCCCGCCGCGGCCGCCGTCCTGCTCGCCGACCTGCTGCGCGAGCACGACGTCGCCCGCGACCGGATCGCCGGCGCGGGCGCCGCGCTGAGCGGCGACGCCCAGCGACGGGCGCATGACGCCGCCGACCTGTCGGCGGCGCTGGGCCTCGACGTCCGCGGCGACCGCGCGCTCCACGCCGCCGCGCTCGGCGAGTGGTCCGAGGGCGCGGCGCGCGGCGCGCAGCTCGGCGTGCTCGTGCGGCTCGACGACCGCATCGGCGTGGCGATCGTGAACGACGGGAGGATCTTCTCCGGTGCCCACGGCGGGGCCGGCGAGCTCGGACACGTGCTCGTCGACCCCGCCGGGGCGCTCTGCCGCTGCGGGAACCGCGGGTGCCTGGAGACCTACGTGTCGTCCGGCGCGCTGTGCGAGCAGCTCCTGCGCTCGCACGGGCCGCTGGGCATCGAGCAGGTCCTCGCGCTCGCCGCGGCCGGCGACCGGGGCTGCCGGCGCGTCCTGCACGACGCCGGCCGCCACGTCGGCCGGGCGCTCGCCGGCCTCTGCAACGCGATCGACCCGGACGTCGTGGTCCTCGGCGGGACGCTGGCGGTCGCCGGCGACGTCCTGCTCGAGCCCGTGCGGACGGCGATCGCCCAGCACACCGTTCCCGGCGCGGCGATGCGCGTCGAGGTCATCACGAGCGCCCTGGGGGAGCGCGCCGAGCTGCTCGGCGCCCTGGCGCTTGCCGCAAGTCCACCACCACCCGCCTACGCCGGCGCGACCGGCGCGGCGACGACCAGGAGGAGAGAGGGATGAGGTACCACGGAAGCGTCCACCGCGCGCTGCTCTCGACGGCAGCGATCGGTGCGGCGGCCCTGGCGCTGGCCGCGTGCGGCTCCAGCGACGACGACGGCGACACCGCCGCGAGCACCGGCGCCGCGACGAGCGCCTCGACGGCCGCTGCCGACAGCGGCGGCGGCGAGGCCCAGAAGGTCGCGGTCCTGCTGCCCGACACGCAGAGCTCGGTGCGCTGGGAGACCGCGGACCGGCCGCTGCTGCAGGCCGCGTTCGACGACGCCGGCGTCCCCGTCGAGATCCACAACGCGCAGGGCGACAAGTCCACCCAGCAGCAGCAGGCCGAGCAGGCGATCACCAACGGCGCGAAGATCCTCCTGCTCACCAACCTCGACTCCGGGTCGGGCGCGGCGATCCAGAACCTGGCCGCCGCCAAGGGCGTGAAGGTCATCGACTACGACCGCCTGACGCTGAACGGCAAGGCCGACTACTACGTCTCGTTCGACAACGTGAAGGTCGGCGAGCTGCAGGGCCAGGGCCTCGTCGACTGCCTCGAGGCGGCCGGCGTCGAGAAGCCGAACGTGGCGGTCCTCAACGGCTCGCCCGACGACAACAACGCGACGCTGTTCGCGCAGGGCTACAACTCGGTCATCGACCCGAAGTTCGAGTCCGGCGAGTGGGTCGAGGTGGCCGATCAGTCCGTGCCCGACTGGGACAACCAGCAGGCGCTGACCATCTACGAGCAGATGCTCCAGAAGGCCGACAACAAGATCGACGGCGTGCTGGCCGCCAACGACGGCCTCGCCAACTCCGTCGTCTCGGCCCAGAAGGCCCGCAAGCTCGACCCGATCCCGGTCACGGGTCAGGACGCGACGCTCCAGGGCCTGCAGAACATCCTCGTCGGCGACCAGTGCATGACCGTCTACAAGGCGATCAAGGCCGAGGCCGACGCCGCGGCGCAGCTGGCGATCGCGCTGTCCAAGGGCGAGGAGCCGCCGGCCGGGCTGGTCAACGGCGAGTCCGACGACGGCCAGCGCCAGGTCCCGTCGGTGCTGCTGACGCCGGTCGCGGTGACGACGGACAACATCGCCGACACCGTGCTGGCCGACGACTTCGTCAAGCGTGACGAGCTCTGCGCCGGCAAGTTCGCGAAGGCCTGCGAAGAGGCGGGTATCTGACGATGACCACCGCGGCGGGGCGCCCTTCGGGGCGCCCTGCCCCGCTGTTGGAGCTGCGGGGCATCTCAAAGGCGTTCGGCGCCGTGCAGGCGCTCTACCGCGTCGACCTCGAGGTCCACGCCGGCGAGGTGCTGGCCCTGGTCGGCGACAACGGCGCCGGCAAGTCGACGCTGATCAAGTCGATCGCCGGCATCCACCCCATCGACGAGGGCGAGATCCTCTTCGACGGCCGGCGGGTGACGATCCACGGGCCCAAGGACGCGGCCCGTCTCGGCGTGGAGGTCGTCTACCAGGACCTCGCGCTGGCCGACAACCTCGACGTCGTCCAGAACATGTTCCTCGGGCGCGAGGAGGTGACGGGCCCGCTGCGGGCCCTGCACGAGACGCGCATGGAGCGGCGGGCCCGCGAGACGCTCGCCACGCTGTCGGTCACGACGATCCGCTCGGTGCGCCAGCGGGTCGCCGGCCTGTCGGGCGGCCAGCGGCAGTCGGTCGCAGTCGCCAAGGCGGTGATGTGGAACTCGAAGGTCGTGCTCCTCGACGAGCCGACCGCCGCGCTCGGCGTCGCGCAGACGCGCCAGGTGCTCGACCTCGTGCGCCGGCTCGGCGAGCAGGGCCTCGGCGTGATCCTCATCTCCCACAACCTGCACGACGTGTTCGAGGTCGCCGACCGCATCACGGTCCTGCGCCTCGGCCAGAACGTCGCCGAGTTCCGCACGTCGGAGACGAGCCAGGCGAAGGTCGTCGAGGCGATCACGGCCGGGGCGCTCAGCCACGTGCCGGGCCAGCAGGAGGAGACGTCGGGCGCCACCCACGCGGCGTTTCATGGCTACAACGAGGTCACCGGGGTGGTCGAATGAGCACGCCGGTCATCGACCCCACCCAGCACGAGACCGCGATCGACCGCGCGCCGACCGGCGACTCGCTGGGCGCCTACGTCGCCCGCTGGTGGGCCGAGGTGCGCTCCGGCGAGCTCGGCTCGCTCCCGATCTTCGTCGGGATGGTGATCATCGTCATCGTCTTCCAGGCGCAGAACGCGAACTTCCTCACCGCCGGCAACTTCCTGAACCTGGTCATCCAGGCGGCGGGGATCATGACCATCGCGATGGGCGTGGTCTTCGTCCTGCTGCTGGGCGAGATCGACCTGTCCGTCGGGTACGTCAGCGGCGTGGGCGGCGCGATCGCGGCGCTCCTGACGCTGCCGGGCGGCAACTGGGAGTTCGCGGGGCTGCCGGCGGTGATCGTCGTGCTGATGGTCGGCCTCGGCATCGGCGCGCTGAACGGACTGCTGTTCACGAAGATCGGGATCCCGTCGTTCGTCGTGACGCTCGCCGGCCTCCTGGCCTGGAACGGCGCGGTGCTGCTGATCATCGGCGACAAGGGCACCGTGATCATCCAGAGCCAGCTCATCATCGACCTGGCCAACGGCTTCATCTCCGACACCGCCTCCTACGTCCTGGTGGCCGCGGGGGTCGTCGGCTTCGCGGCCGTGCAGGTCGCGAGACACCGATCGCGCCGGGCGGCCGGCCTGCCCGCGGACCCGGTCTCGCTGCTGGTCCTGCGGGTCGTCGCGCTGGCGGTCGCGCTGTTCGCCGCCGCATGGGTCGCCAACCAGGACCGCGGCGTCCCGTACGTCGTGCTGATGCTGGCCGGCCTGTACGTCCTGTGGACGTGGGTGCTGAACCGCAGCCGCTTCGGCCGCCACGTGTACGCGATCGGCGGGAACATCGAGGCGGCGCGCCGCGCCGGCATCCCCGTCGACACCGTGCGGATCGCCTGCTTCGCGCTGTGCTCGATGATGGCGACGCTCGGCGGCGTCGTGCTCGCCTCGCGCCTGACGTCCGTCGACACCGGCGCGGGCGGCGGCACGATCCTCCTGTACTCGATCGCCGCGGCGGTCATCGGCGGCACCTCGCTGTTCGGCGGGCGCGGCTCGATCAAGGCCGCGGTGCTGGGCGCGATCGTGATCGCGTCGATCGACAACGGCCTGGGCCTCCTCGGCCTGGCGGCCGGGACGAAGTTCATCATCACCGGCCTCGTGCTGCTGGCGGCGGTCACCGTCGACTCGCTGGCCCGGCGCAACCTGGCGGGCGCGGGACGGGCCTGAGCGTGCGCCCGGCGCGGAGGTCCGCCGCGCCGGGCGTCACACCGGGAGCGGGCCGGGCTCCTTGATCGTGCGCAGGACGAAGTTGGAGCGCACGTCGCTGACGTGCGGCAGCGTCAGCAGCGTGTCGAACAGCAGCCGCTCGTAGGCGGCCAGGTCGGCGACGGCGACCTCGAGCAGCACGTCGCCCTCGCCCGAGACGATGTGGGCGGCGACGACCTCCGGCGTCCGGTCGAGCGCCTCGGCGATCGCGGCCGCGGTGCGGTCGCTGTGGCGGTCGACCTTCAGCGTCACGAACACGGTGAGCCCGAGACCCAGCCGCGCCCGGTCGAGGTCGGCGCGGTAGCCGCGGATGACGCCGTCGCGCTCGAGCGCGCGCAGGCGCCGCAGGCACGGCGACGGCGACAGGTGCAGGCGCTCGGCCAGCGCGGCGTTCGCGATGCGGCCCTCGCGCTGGAGGATCTCCAGCATCCGGCGGTCGGTGGCGTCCAGGGGCATGATCATCTCCTCTGCGGTCGCAGCGTGGCAGATCATTGCGCAAACGCCGCATGCTCGGGATGGGATCGGTCATCATCTGCCCAGGGATCCGCGCGACACTGCTCCAATGACGGGCACGCTGACCACGCGCACCGCGGCGGCCCTCTACCTCGGGGCGCTGCTGGGCCCCGGCGTCCTGATCCTCCCCGCGCTGGCCGCCGAGGCCGCCGGGCCGGCATCGGTCGTCGCGTGGGCCGCGCTGCTGGCGATCTCGGCCCCGCTGGCGTTCGTGTTCGCGGGCCTGGGCGTGCGCCAGCCCGAGTCCGGCGGCACCGCCGCGTACGCGCGCCGCGCCTTCGGCTGGCGCGCCGGGGCCGTGACCGGCTGGTGGTTCCTGGCCGGGGTCGTGGTCGGCGCGCCCGCGGTCGCGCTCATCGGCGGGCTCTACGTGGCCGAGCTCCTCGGGACCGGGCGCGGCGGCGCGATCGCGGCGGCCGCCGGCATGATCGCCGCCGTCGCGGTGGCGAACGCGGTCGGGCTGCGCGCGACTGCCCGCCTCCAGCTCGGGCTCGCCGGCGTGCTCGCCGCGCTGCTGCTCGTGGCGGTCGTGAGCGCGCTGCCCGAGAGCCGCGCCGGCCACTGGACGCCGTTCGCCCCGCACGGGTGGACGGCGATCGGGACGGCGGCGAGCCTGCTGATGCTGTCGTTCGTCGGCTGGGAGGCCGGCTCGCACCTCGTCTCCGGCCTCGCCGACCCGGCGCGCCAGCTCCCGCGCGCGATCTTCACCGCCCTCGGCGCGATGACGGTCCTCTACCTGGGGCTGGCGGTGGCGACGGTGGGCGTGCTCGGCACGGCGGCGCCGTCGGACGTCCCGCTCGCCGACCTCATGGGCGCCGGGCTGGGCTCGGCCGGCCGCACGATCACCGCGGTCCTCGCGGTCCTGCTGACGATGGGGACGATGAACGCCTACGTGGCCGCCGCCGGCAACCTCGCGGGCGCGCTGGCCGCCGAGGGCTCGGCCCCGCGCGCGTTCTCCCGGCGCGGGCGCGTGCTCATCGCCTTCGCCGTGGCGAGCGCGGTGCTGCTGGCGCCGCTGGCGGCCGGCGCGATCGACGTGGACGCGCTCGTGGCCGCGTGCAGCGCGTGCTTCCTGGCCGTCTACGTGATGGGGACGGCGGCCGGCTCGCGCCTGCTCTGCGGCCCGGTGCGGTGGGCGGCCCGCGCGGCGCTCGTGGCGGTCGTCGCCGTGCTGGCGTTCTCGGGGCCGTTCGTCCTCGTGCCCGCCGTCGTCGCCGGCGCGGCCGTGCTCGCGCTGCGCCGGGCGCGCCCGGCGGGCGTCGCTACGCCGAGCGCGTGCGAAGCCCGTCGAGCGCCATCCGGATGACCTGGTCGCGCTGCTCGTCGCTCACGTAGGTGGCGGCGGTGATGCCCGCCAGCATGCGCAGGACGGCGTCGAAGTCGGCGTCGGCGCGAATCTCGCCGGCGGCCTGGGCCCGGCGGAACAGCGGCTCGCTGGCGGCGACCATCGCGGCACGGCAGTCGTGCATCGTCACCGAGTCGCGGTTGAGACCCTCCTTGATCGCCATCTTCGTGGCGACGTACCCGGCGAAGCGGTCGACCCAGGCGGCGAACGCCTCCCACGGCGGCAGCTCGGCGAGCTCGCGCGCGGTGTCGCAGAGCTCCTCGACCTCGCCGAGGTAGACGGCGTCGAACAGATCCTGGCGGGTCGGGAAGTTGCGATACAGCGTGGCGATGCCCACGTCGGCCCGGCGGGCGATCTCCTCGAGCGGCGCCTGCGCGCCCTCGGTCGAGAACACGTCGCGCGCCGCGCTCAGGAGCGCGTCGTAGTTGCGCCGGGCGTCGGCCCGCTGCGGCCGGCGAGCGGCGACGGTCGGGATCGGTGTGGCCGGTTCGGACATTGTTCGTGGGACTGATTCTAGCCAACCGGAGACTCGCCTCCGGTATAGTGGAGGCCATCCTCCACATCACGGACATATCAACACCCGCCTCCCCGCGCCGCGCCGTACGCGCGCACGAGGGCGTCGTGAGCCAGTGGCTGCGCGAGCAGACCACCGAGTCGCGCGACGCCTCGCCCGCGCCTGCCCGGAGCGCGGACCGGGTCGAGGCCCAGACCACTTCGGCGGCGAGCGTGCGCGAGCGCGCGCGCTCGACACGCCACTCCGGCACGGCCCAGCCCCGTCGGGGCGGCCGCTGCCGCGAAGCGGGCGCGTTCGCCCGCGCCTAGCTGTCCTGCCTCTAGATGTAAGCAGCAGCAGTCTTGTTTCTCTCGGCCAGGCGCTCGAAGGGCGTCTGGCCGTTGAGTGACCGGTGCGGGCGTGTGGTGTTGTAGCGCGTGAGGAAGCCGGCGAGGGGGCTGCTCGTCGCTGGGCGCTGGTGTTGTAGGGGCGCTTGTAGGCCCAGCCGTCGAGCATGGTGCGGATGAATCGCTCGATTCTCCTATGTCAAGAGCTGCATGCTCGGGCAGGTCTCGGCCCAGGCCAGGAGGCGGCGGTAGACGACGTTGGCGAGGTGGCGTTTGAGGGCGCGGCGGGCTTCGCGGGGCGTTTTGCCTTCGGAGATTTTGCGGGCGAGGAACGCCTTGGCTTGGGGGTGGTGGCGTTGTTGGACGATCGCGATCCGGTAGAGCGCCGCGTTGAGTTGTCGGTTGCCGCCGCGGTGCAGGCGGTGGCGGCCAGCGGTCTGGCCGGAGCCGCAGGGGTGGCGTGACCCCGGAGGTTCGGTCCGGTGCTTGTGAGAGTCCTATGCGCCCGTGATGATGGGCGAGAAGGACGAGTTGATGAAGCGACGCAGGCACACGCCGGAGCAGGTCATCCGCAAGTTGCG
>Ga0310821_100116_pt1 | contig 89644 bp, 81 predicted proteins | sample P4_ome_FD_201300 | JGI IMG/M metagenome (GOLD analysis project Ga0310821, IMG submission 201300) | Sorghum-adapted microbial communities from Joint BioEnergy Institute, Emeryville, California, United States - P4_Day56_Rep1 | ecosystem: Engineered > Bioreactor > SSF (Solid state fermentation) >...
CGTCCTACCGACAACGCACCCGACCCCAGCTTGACCCCGGCCCCGACGACGAGCATCCTCAGTAACGCGCCACGGTGGTCCCATCCCCTTGGCAATCAGGTGGTCCCATCACCCTGGCAAGCGACAATCTGTACTGCCGAGTGCCGCAGGATTCGCCGTTCAATGTGCGCGGCGCACGCAACATCCCGTGTGAGACCGTGCCGGGCAAACGGGCACCGACGGCCGCGATGTGCGAAAGCGACGAGCAATACGTACCGCTCAACGACGGCTTCAATTGGAAGGGCGACCCGAACGCCACGCTCAGCGGTCAGCCCGTGCCGCAGCCGCCGCCGTCGGCACCGGTCGGCTCCGAACGCCAGCCGCCCGCGCCGGAACCACCGCCGGCCGTCGCCGAGTACGACCCGGCCGCCGGCGCGTACCTCAGACCCGACGGACGCCGCTACAGCCGTACCGAACCCGCCGGCCGCGCGAACGCGAACAGATCCTGGAAGGACCTGATACTGCCGCCCTGACGCCGAGGCGTCGGCCGTCTTCAGCTGCGGCGGCGCAGCTCGTCGACGTAGGCGCGGGTCTCCTCCCAGGTCGGCAGCAACCCGCGGGACCGCGCCTCGGCGAGGCCGGGGGCGGCGCGGTCGCGGTCGGACAGGATGAGCGGCCCGACCTGCGGCCACTCGATGCCCAGCGCGGGGTCGAGCGGATCGACGGTGTGCTCCCGCTCGGGGTTGTAGCCCGCCGAGCACAGATACATCACCGTCGAATTGTCTTGTAGCGCAAGGAAAGCGTGACCCAGCCCCTCGGAGAGGTAGACGCTGCGCCGGTCCCGGTCGTCGAGCAGCACGGCGTCCCAGGCGCCGAAGGTGGGCGAGCCGACCCGGATGTCGACGACGACGTCGTAGACCGCGCCGGTCACGCAGGTCACGTACTTGGCCTGGCTCGGCGGCACCTGGGCGAAGTGCAGCCCGCGCAGCACCCCCTTCGCCGACACCGAACAGTTGGCCTGGCGCATCTCGAACCGGTGCCCGGCGAACTCGACGAAACCGGTCTCGGTGAACCATTCGAAGAACACCCCGCGGGCGTCGGTGTGCAGCCGCGGGGTGATCTCCCAGGCCCCCGGCACCTTGAGCTCCCGCGCCCTCACTGGCCGCGCTCCTGGTAGCGGGCCTCGACCGCGTCCTTGAGTGGGCGCCACCAGGATTCGTTCTCGCGGTACCACTCGATGGTGGCGCGCAGACCGGCTTCGAAGTCGGTGTGGCAGGGCCGCCAGCCCAGTTCGTCGCGCAGCGCGGACGGGTCGATGGCGTAGCGCAGATCGTGGCCGGCCCGGTCGGCGACGTGGTCGAAGTCGTCGGGGTCGCGGCCCATCAACCGCAGGATCGTCCGCAGCACCGACAGATTCGAGCGTTCGCCGTCGGCGCCGATCAGATAGGTGCGGCCGATCCGGCCGTCGGTGAGGATCCGCCACACCGCGCGGTTGTGGTCGTCGACGTGGATCCAGTCGCGCACATTGGCACCGCTGCCGTAGAGCTTGGGCCGCCGCCCGGTCAGCACGTTGGTGATCTGCCGCGGGATGAACTTCTCCACGTGCTGGTACGGGCCGTAGTTGTTGGAGCAGTTGGAGATCGTCGCGCGCACCCCGTAGGACCGCACCCAGGCGCGCACCAGCATGTCGGCGCCGGCCTTGGTGGCCGAGTACGGGCTCGACGGGTTGTACGGCGTGCGCTCGGTGAACCGCTGCGGGCTGTCCAGCGGCAGGTCGCCGTACACCTCGTCGGTGGACACGTGGTGCAGCCGAACCCCGTGCCGGCGCACCGCCTCGAGCACGGTGAAGGTGCCCACGACGTTGGAGTGCACGAACGGGGCGGGGTCGGCGAGCGCGTTGTCGACATGGGTTTCGGCGGCGAAGTGCACCACCGCGTCGGCCTCGGCGACCAGCCGGTCGACCAGTTCGGCGTCGGTGATGTCGCCGGCCACCAGCCGGATCCGGTCGGCCACCGGGGCCAGTGACTCCCGGCTGCCGGCGTAGGTCAGCGCGTCGATCACGGTGACCTCGACGTCGGGCCGTTCGCGCACGGTCGCGTGCACGAAGTTGGCGCCGATGAAGCCGGCGCCCCCGGTGACCAGCAACCGCATGGTCATCGACCCTAACCCGGCCCAGCGCCGGAATAGCATTCCCGGTCGTGATTTCGGCCGTCCGGCAGCCACGGCTTCACACTCGCGGGAGCGGTGTCCCCGGGCGGCGGCTTCGCGGGAGCGTTCCGTTCGCGGACCCGGCTACCCCTGCAGCCCGAGCGGGCCGGCCAACTCGGCCAGCGTCGGCAGCAGCTTGTCCCAGCCGCCGAGCACCTGGATGGCCACGTGGTCGGCGCCGGCCTCGAGGTGTTCGTTCAACCGGGCCGCGACGGCCTCCGCGGTGCCGTGCGCGACCACCGCGTCGATGAACTTGTCGCTGCCGGGCTTGGCCAGGTCCGCGTCGGTGAACCCGAGCCGCTTCCAGTTGTTGAGGTAGTTGCTCAGGTTGAGGTAGAAGTCCACCGCCTCGCGGCCGACCCGGCGGGCCTCCTCGGCGTCGGTGGACAGCAAGACCTTGTGCTCGGGGGCCAGGAACACCGACGAGCCCACCAGCTCCCGCGCCTGCGCGGTGTGTTGGGGGGTGGTCAGGTAGGGGTGCGCGCCGGCGCTGCGCTGCGCGGCGAGTTTGAGCACCCGCGGGCCGAGCGCGGCCAGCACCCGCCGGCTGGTCGGCACCTTCGCGGCGTCGAGCGCGTCGAGGTACTCGACGAGCACCTGGTAGGGATTGCGGTACTCGGCGGTGTGCTCGGGATGGCCGATGCCGATGCCCAGCAGAAACCGGCCCGGGTACGCCGATTCCACCCGGTGGTACGCCTCGGCGACCTCGTCGGCCGGGGCCGTCCAGACGTTGATGATGCCGGTGGCGACCTGCAGCCGCTCGGTGCGCTCCAGGATGGGTTCGACGTAGCGCAGGTCGCCGGCCGGCGATCCGCCGATCCAGACCGCGCCGTACCCGAGTTTCTCGATCTCGACGGCCTGTTCCGGGCGCACTGTCCCGAACGTCCAGACGCCGTAGCGGCCGAGGTCGGGTTTCAGCTCAGTCATGGCGGTTCCTTCCTGATCGGGCCCTTCGTCTGGCGCCGTGTCTACCGCAGGCCGAGCGGCCCGGCCAGGGTTTCGGCCGCGGCGACCACCTCGTCCGGCTTGGCCAGGATCTGTACCGGCACGTGGTCGGCGCCCGCGTGCAGATGCTCACCCAGCCGCGCAGCGATGGCGTCGGCGGAACCGTGGGCCACCACCGCGTCGACCAGCCGGTCGCTTCCCGGCTTGGCCACATCCTCGTCGCTGAACCCGAGCCGTTTCCAGTTGTTGAGGTAATTGCGCAGGTTCAGGTACATGTCGAGGGCCTTGCGGCCGACGCTGCGGGCCCGCTCCGCGTCCTCGGTGAGCACCACCTTGTGCTCGGGTGCCAGGAACGCGTCCGGCCCGAGCAGTTCCCGCGCCTGCCTGGTGTGCTCCGGGGTGGTCAGGTAGGGGTGCGCGCCCGCGGCGCGGTCGGCCGACAGCCGCAGCACCTTCGGGCCCAGCGCGGCGACCACCCGGCGGTTGCGGGGCACCCCGTACTCGTCGAGCTTGTCCAGGTACTCGCGCAACGCCTCGAGCGGTGTGCGGTACTGCTGAATCGCCTCGGGGTGACCGACGCCGATGCCCAACAGGAACCGGCCGGGGTAGGCGGCGTCGATGCGGTGGAACGACTCGCTGACCGGGCCGGGGTCGGCGGTCCAGATGTTGACGATCCCGGTCGCCACACTCAGGTTCGTGGTGGCCTCCAGCAGCGGCTCCACCCAGGGCAGCTCGGCGGGCGGGGAGCCGCCCGCCCAGATGGCGCCGTAGCCGAGCTCGTCGATGGCGCGCAGCTGGTCGGGGGAGAGGCGCTGCCACGCCGAGTAGTGACCGAACAGACCGTACCTGCCGAGGTTGGGCTTGCTATCCGTCATGCTCGGTGCCAACTGTCGGCGACACCCGCCCTATTCCGTTTTGCTCACCCGGATTTCCGCCGGATCGCCGTGAACCGGGCGGCGGGGAGCGCAGCCAGCCATCCTGGCGGCGAGCAGTCGGGCGGTGTGGACGAGGCCGATGACCGGCGCGGCGGTTCCACGAGATGGTCAGCTCGCTCGGGGGCAGTCGGTCGGTGACGGGGCCCAGCAGGCCGTCGACGCCCGCAGTCCGTGGCGCGGCTGAGCCGGCCCCGGATCGGGGTCAGCCGCCGGATCCGGCGGGGGTCTCGTGCACCGGGGCGGGGGCGGTCAGCGGCAGCGTGACGCTGAACCGGGTGTCGCCGGGTTGCGAGCTCACCGCGATGTTTCCGCCGTGTTTGTCCACGACGATGCGCCGGGCCAGGTCCAGCCCGAGGCCGGTGCCCTCGCCGACCGGTTTGGTGGTGAAGAACGGGGTGAAGATGCGCTCGAGGTCGTCGGGCGGGATGCCCGGTCCGTCGTCGCAGATGTCGACGCGCACCCCGTCGTCGATGCGGGTGGTGCGGATGGTCAGCGTGCCCCGCTCACCCATGGCCTGCACCGCGTTGTCGATCAGGTTGGTCCACACCTGGTTGAGATCGCCTGGGTAGCACAGGATCTCGGGCAGGTCCGGATCGAGTTCCTTGACCAGCCGGATCGGCCCGGACTTGGTGATCCGGTCGCCGAACATCATCAGCGTGCTGTGCAGCAGGTCGTGCACCTGCGCGGACTGGTAGGGCGCCCGGTCCATCTGCGAGTACTGCCGGGTGTCGGCGAGCAGGCTCGTGATCCGCTTGTTGGCCTCGGCGATCCGGCCCAGCGCCAACTCGGCGTCGATGGTGTACTTCAGCCAGCCGATCGCGCTCTGCAGCGACGCCGAGCAGTCGGTGTCGCAGATCGAGGCCGCGACGCGTTCCAGCCAGTCGGTGTCCAGACCCGCCTCCACGAAGGTGGGGGCGTAGTCCCAGCCGTCGGCGATGCCGTGCGCCTCGAGCCATTCGCCGACCAGCTCCTCCCGGTCGGCGGCCTCGATCGCGGTCAGCTGCTGGGCGCCGGCCTTGACCGCCTGCTCGGCCACCTCGTCCTGGATCCGCACCAGCACCCGCAGCGCCTCGGGAGTGAACTTGCCCCCGGCGAGCATCGCCAGTTTGTGGCGGATCTTGCCGACGTTCTCGCGCAGGGCGGCCACGTCGCGGGCGATCGCCGCGGCCGGGTTGTTGAGCTGGTGGGTCAGCCCGGCGGCGATGGTGCCGAGCGCGCGCAGTTTGTCGTGCTGGTCGACCAGCTGGCGCTGGCGCAGCCCACCGACCATGTGGCCCTCCAGCAGGTGCACCGCCATCGGGAACTCGGTGCGCATGAACTCGGCGAACGCCGCGGCATCGAGCACGAAGAACCGCGACGGCCGGGTGACCCGCACCGACGCCTGATAGACCTGCTCGAGTCCGGGCACGTAGGCCGACCAGGCGCCGCAGTAGACGCCGCGCTGGGAGGTGCGGGTGGTCTGCACCTCCACCCCGGCGGAACGTTTGGTCATCACCAGCTCGCCGTCGAGCAGCACGTACAAGCAGGTCGCGGGTTCGCCTTCGACCACGACCGGGCCGGGTTCGAAGGTCGCGATGTGGCCGTTGTCGCAGAGTTTCTGCAGCTGGGCGTCGGTCAGCTGCTCGAACAGGAACAGGGTGCGCAGCTCGTCGGGCAGGCACGGGTGTTCGGTCCGCCCGGCGTCCGGTGCCGGGTGGTCGGCGTTGTGGTCTGCCATGGCGGCCTCCCTAAGCCTCGGCCAGATAGCGGTGCACCAACATCACCGCCATCGACCCCTCGCCGACCGCGGCGGCCACCCGTTTGGCGGAATTGGCGCGCACGTCTCCTGCAACAAACACCCCCGGCACACTTGTTTCCAGCTGGTGCGGCGGGCGGTCCAGCGTCCAGCCCGCCACGTCGCGCAGGTCCGGCCCGGCCAGGATGAACCCGTGGTCGTCGCGGGCGATGCCGGCCTGTTCGACCCAGTCGGTGCGCGGCTCGGCGCCGATGAAGATGAACATCCGGCCGCAGCGGTGCTCGTCTCGCTCGCCGGTGCGCAGATCCTGCAGGCAGATCCGCTCCAGGTGGCCGTTGCCGCGCACCGCGTGCACCACGGTGTAGGGCCGTTCGACGATGTTGCCGGTGGCCCGGATCTGCTGGATCAGGTAGTGCGACATGGAGTCCTCCAGCGTGCGCCGGCACACGATGTGCACCTTCTCGGCGGTCCGCGACAGGTGCATGGCGGCCTGCCCGGCGGAGTTCGCTCCGCCGATGACGAACACCTCCTCGCCGTCGCAGTCGGCGGCCACCGAGGTGGTCGCCCCGTAGTACACGCCGGCGCCGGTGAGTTCCGAGCAGCCGTCGGCCGGCAGCTCCCGGTAGGCCACGCCCATGGCGAGGATCACCGCGCGGGTGCCGATCGAGCGGCCGTCGGACAGGTGCACGGTGCGCGCCGCGCCGTCGACGTCGAGCCCGACCACCTCGGCGGCGGTGATGAGCTCGGCGTCGAACTTCTCGGCCTGACGGCGTGCCCGCTCGGCGAGCTGGCTGCCCGCCACCCCGTCCGGGAAGCCCAGGTAGTTTTCGATGCGGGAGCTCTGCCCGGCCTGCCCGCCGGTCGCGGTGCGCTCGATGAGCACCGTTTTCAGCCCCTCGGAGGCGCCGTAGACCGCGGCCGCCAGCCCCGCCGGGCCGCCGCCGACGACCACCAGGTCGTAGAAGTCCTCGGCGGGCGTGGTGGACAACCCCAGGGTGGCGCCCAGTTCGGCGTCGGTGGGGGCCACCAGCGTGGTGCCCTGCTCGGTGATCACCACCGGCAGCGTCGAGTCGTCGAGCCCCGCCGCCTCCAGCAGCTGCCGGCCCTTCGGCTCGTCGGCACGAAACCAGGTGTAGTACAGCCGATTCCGAGCCAGAAACTCGCGCACCTCGGAGGAGCGGGCGTTCCACGGGTGCCCGATGATCTTGGTGTGCGGAATGGCCCGGTCGCCGGTCTGGCGCCAGGCCTCGATCAGCGCGTCGATGACCGGGTAGAGCTTCTCCTCCGGCGGGTCCCACGGCTTGAGCAGGTAGTGGTCGAGGTCGACGATGTTGATCGCGTCGATCGCGGCGTGGGTGTCGGCGTAGGCGGTCAGCAGCACCCGGCGGGCCAGCGGGAACAGGTCCATCGCCGCTTCCAGGAATTCGATGCCGGTCATCTGCGGCATCCGGTGGTCGGCGATGAACACCGCCACCGTCTCCCCGCGCAGTTTGAGTTCGTTGAGCGCGGCGAGCGCGTCCGGACCGTTCTCGGCCCGCATGATGCGGAAGTCGGCGCCGTAGCGGCGGCGCAGGTCACGGGCGACGGCCCGGGAGACGGCCGGATCGTCGTCGACGGTGAGGATGACGGGTTTGCGGGGCTGAGGGGAGGGGGCGGCCATCGTGCCCAGTATGCGCCGGTCGGGGCGGATTCACCGGCCGAGCGGATGATGATCCCGAACCGATTGCGCGGGGCCCTGCCGGGTGGGTCCGCGGGCCGGGGGCACCGGTGCGGCGGGTCGGCGGCCCCGCGGTGAGCTGGTGCTTCGCGGATTTTGGGGGAGCCCGCCGAAGCGGTATCATGGCCTGTTGGCGCGGCTAGCGCGCCGGCTCGTGCGTGCCCATTCTCGGAACTATCCGATCATCGGCCACCGTTTTGTAGTCGGCACAAGCTGCGCCGACGGCGCGCCAACTTTAGGGACGACGGAGGATATGGCCAAGAAAGACGGTGCCATCGAGGTCGAGGGCCGGGTGATCGAGCCCCTGCCCAATGCGATGTTCCGCATTGAGCTGGACAACGGTCACAAGGTCCTGGCCCACATCAGCGGCAAGATGCGGCAGCACTACATCCGCATCCTGCCCGAGGACCGCGTCATCGTGGAGTTGTCCCCGTATGACCTGTCCCGGGGCCGCATCGTCTATCGGTACAAGTGACCGATACCGCGCGCCTCAACCCCCTGCCAACCATTCGGAACGAAACAGAAGGATCGAAGCAGCCGTGAAGGTGAACCCGAGCGTCAAGCCCATCTGCGACAAGTGCAGGGTGATTCGCCGGCACGGGCGGGTCATGGTGATCTGCTCCGATCCGCGGCACAAGCAGCGCCAGGGCTAGGCCGATCGTCCGCCGGGCCGCAGCCCGCACCGGACGGCCGAGCAGAGTCGACGCGAACACACAACTGAATGCTGAAATCCCAACGCCACCGAGCGGATACGCCGCTCGGACACGTCCGGAACGGAGGCCGGACCCCGCCAGCGGGAGCGGGTTGGGACCAGACCTCCGCCAGAGAAGAAGGAACACCGCCTGATGGCACGACTCGTGGGTGTCGATCTCCCGCGCGACAAGCGCATGGAGATCGCATTGACCTACATCTACGGCATCGGCCGTACCCGCTCGAGGGAGATTCTCGAGGCGACCGGGATCTCGAAGGATCTGCGCACGAAGGATCTCACCGACGAGCAGCTCACGCAGCTGCGCGACTACATCGAAGCGAACTACAAGGTGGAGGGCGACCTGCGCCGTGAGGTGCAGGCCGACATCCGCCGCAAGATCGAGATCGGCTGCTACCAGGGTCTGCGGCATCGTCGCGGGCTGCCGGTGCGCGGCCAGCGGACCAAGACCAACGCGCGCACCCGCAAGGGCCCCAAGCGCACCATCGCCGGCAAGAAGAAGGCCAGGTAAGACATGCCTCCAGCTAAGAAGGCCGCCCCGTCCACCGCGAAGAAGGGGCAGAAGCCTCGGCGCCGGGAGAAGAAGAACGTCCCGCACGGCGCCGCTCACATCAAGAGCACCTTCAACAACACGATCGTGACGATCACCGACCCGCAGGGCAACGTGATCGCGTGGGCGTCCGCCGGACACGTCGGCTTCAAGGGCTCGCGCAAGTCGACCCCGTTCGCCGCGCAGCTGGCCGCCGAGAACGCTGCCCGCAAGGCGCAGGAGCACGGCATGCGCAAGGTCGACGTGTTCGTCAAGGGCCCGGGCTCGGGCCGTGAGACCGCGATCCGGTCGCTGCAGGCCGCCGGGCTCGAGGTCGGCACGATCGCCGATGTCACCCCGCAGCCGCACAACGGCTGCCGTCCACCGAAGCGTCGCCGGGTCTAGGGAGGGAAGAAGAACTCATGGCTCGTTACACCGGACCCGCGACCCGCAAGTCGCGCCGCCTCGGCGTCGACCTGGTCGGCGGGGATCAGTCCTTCGAGAAGCGTCCGTATCCGCCTGGTCAGCACGGCCGCGCGCGGATCAAGGAGAGCGAATACCGGCTGCAGCTGCAGGAGAAGCAGAAGGCGCGCTTCACCTACGGCGTGATGGAGAAGCAGTTCCGGCGCTACTACGACGAGGCGGTGCGTCAGCCCGGCAAGACCGGTGACAACCTGCTGCGCATCCTGGAGAGCCGGCTCGACAACGTCGTGTACCGCGCCGGTCTGGCCCGCACCCGCCGGATGGCGCGTCAGCTGGTCAGCCACGGCCACTTTTTGGTCAACGGCAAGAAGGTGAACATCCCGAGCTACCGGGTCGAGCAGTACGACATCATCGACATTCGGGACAAGTCACTGAACATGCTGCCGTTCCAGATCGCCCGGGAGACCATGGGCGACCGGCCGGTGCCGTCGTGGCTGCAGGTCGTCGGCGAGCGTCCGCGCATCCTGGTGCACCAGCTGCCCACGCGCGACCAGATCGACGTCCCGCTCACCGAGCAGCTGATCGTCGAGCTGTACTCGAAGTAAAGACTTCTCAGCCGTCCCGATGGCGGCTGGGCAACGTGGCATCAAATAGCGGTTGCCGCGAAGGAGGAAAGAAACACCATGCTGATCTCTCAGCGCCCCACACTGACCGAAGAGGTTGTCTCCGATTACCGGTCGCGGTTCATCATCGAGCCGCTGGAGCCGGGATTCGGCTACACCATGGGCAACTCGCTTCGGCGCACGCTGCTGTCGTCCATTCCGGGCGCGGCGGTGACCAGCATTCGCATCGACGGTGTGCTGCACGAGTTCACCACGGTGCCGGGCGTCAAGGAGGACGTCACCGAGATCATCTTGAACCTCAAGGGTCTGGTGGTGTCGTCCGAGGAGGACGAGCCGGTCACCATGTACCTGCGCAAGCAGGGGCCGGGTGAGGTCACCGCGGGCGACATCGTGCCGCCGGCCGGCGTCACGGTGCACAACCCCGAGATGCACATCGCCACGCTCAACGACAAGGGCAAGCTGGAGGTCGAGCTGGTGGTCGAGCGCGGCCGCGGCTATGTGCCGGCCGTGCAGAACAAGGCCTCCGGTGCCGAGATCGGCCGGATTCCGGTCGACTCGATCTACAGCCCGGTGCTCAAGGTCACCTACAAGGTGGAGGCCACCCGCGTCGAGCAGCGCACCGACTTCGACAAGCTGATCATCGATGTCGAGACCAAGCCGTCGATCAGCCCGCGCGACGCGCTGGCCTCGGCGGGCAAGACGCTGGTGGAGCTCTTCGGCCTGGCCCGGGAGCTCAACGTGGAGGCCGAGGGTATCGAGATCGGGCCGTCGCCGGCGGAGGCGGATCACATCGCCGCGTTCTCGATGCCGATCGACGATCTGGACCTGACCGTCCGCTCGTACAACTGCCTCAAGCGCGAGGGCGTGCACACGGTGGGCGAGCTGGTCTCGCGGACCGAGTCCGATCTGCTCGACATCCGCAACTTCGGCCAGAAGTCCATCGACGAGGTCAAGATCAAGCTGCACCAGCTGGGCCTGTCGCTCAAGGACAGCCCGGCCTCGTTCGACCCGTCGCAGGTCGCCGGTTACGACGCCGCGACCGGTACCTGGTCCGGTGACTCCGGCTACGAGGCGGACGACAACCAGGACTACGCAGAAACCGAACAGCTTTAGTACCACTCGTTTCACATAGGAGTTCGCAATGCCCAAGCCCACCAAGGGCCCTCGCCTCGGCGGGTCGTCCGCGCACCAGAAGGCGATTCTGGCCAACCTGGCGACGTCGCTGTTCGAGCACGGCCGCATCAAGACGACCGAGCCCAAGGCGCGGGCGTTGCGGCCCTATGCGGAGAAGCTCATCACGCACGCCAAGAAGGGTGGTCTGCACCACCGGCGTGAGGTGATGAAGAAGATCCGTGACAAGGATGTGGTGCACATCCTGTTCGACCAGATCGGGCCGTTCTACGCCGACCGCAACGGCGGCTACACCCGGATCATCAAGGTCGAGAACCGCAAGGGCGACAACGCCCCGATGGCGGTGATCGAGCTGGTCCGGGAGAAGACCGTCACCGACGAGGCCGAGCGGGCGCGCCGGGCCGCCGCCGCGCAGGCCAAGGCCGCCGCCAACAAGGCCACCGAGGAGAAGGCCACCGAGGCCGAGGCCGAGAAGAAGGCCACCGAGGCCGAGGCCGAGGAGAAAACCGAAGAGGCCAAGGCCGAGGCGGCCGAGGCCGAGAAGGATGACGACAAGTCCTGACGCCACTGTGAACGTGCCCGCCATCGACACCGGTGGCGGGCACGTTCGTCTTCGGCTCCTGATCGCTTACGACGGAACCGATTTCGCCGGCTGGGCGACCCAGGCCGGGCAGCGGACCGTCGCGGGCGTACTCGACGACGCGTTGTCGACGATCTTTCGCACCCCGGTTCAGCTGCGCGCCGCCGGACGCACCGACACCGGGGTGCACGCGACCGGTCAGGTCGCGCATGTCGATGTGCCCGCCGACGCGCTGCACCACGCCTATCCGCGCACCCCGCGGCCGGGCGACGGCGAGTTCACACCGCTGGTGCGCCGGCTCGCGCGGTTTCTGCCCGGTGACGTCCGGGTGCTCGATATCGCCCGCGCCGCACCGGGTTTCGACGCGCGCTTCTCGGCGCTGCGCCGGCACTACGCCTACCGGCTGTCGACCGCACCGTACGGGGTGGAGCCACAGGAGGCGCGGTACGTGACCGCCTGGCCGCGGCCGCTGGACGTCGAGGCGATGTCGGCGGGCGCACGGCACCTGATCGGTCTGCACGATTTCGCAGCGTTCTGCCGGCACCGTGAGGGCGCCACCACCATCCGCGATCTGCAGCGGCTGGACTTCACCCGGGACGGCCACCGGATCACCGCCCATGTCAGCGCCGACGCGTTCTGCTGGCAGATGGTGCGGTCGCTGATCGGGGCGCTGCTGGTGGTCGGCGAGCACCGCCGCGAGCCGGGCTGGATCGCCCGGCTGCTGGACAGTGAGCACCGCTCCACCGAGTTCGCCGCGGCGCCGCCGCAGGGCCTGACCCTGGTCGGGGTCGACTACCCGCCCGACGATCAGCTCGCGGCCCGCAACGAGGTCACCCGCGCGGTGCGGCAGCGGCCCGGCTGCTGACGTCGCACCGGGGGCTAGAGCCGGGCGGCGACGAAATCGGCGGCCTGGTTGGCCATCCCGGCGTTGATGTAGGCCGCGGCGAGGTGGTCGGGCCAGTTGTTCTGCCAGGTCTCCGGGTCGGCCGGGTTGCAGATCGGGTCCGCACCGTGGCACAGCTCGATGGTGCGGTCGGCATAGAGCGGATTGAAGTTGGTGATCGGGCCGACCCAGGCGATCCCGTTGCCGAACAACGCCACCGCCGCGATGTGCCGGTCGGCGCCGGGCGGCAGCGGGCTCTTGAAGCCCATGAAACTGAACGGCAGCGCCAGCACCACGTCGGTGACCGCCGCGCCCAGCGAGTAGCCGCCCAACACCAGCCGGGTGTCGGGGCAGTTGGCCATGTTGTACTGAATCCGGCGGCTCATGTCGTTGGCGCCGACGTCGACCTCGGTGTCGGCCGGATACTGCACCGCGTAGACGCCGATGCTCTTGTTGGTCCGGGCGCGCAGCGCGTTGACGAACGCACTGCCCAGCGCGCCGATTCCCGGCGGCTCGACCCGGCCGCGCGCGAAGATGACCTCGACCGCCGGGCAGGACTGCGCGGACGCCGACGGCAGCGTCCCCGCAGTGGTACCGACCGCGGCCGGCGCGACGATCGCCGCGATGACCGCCACCGGGACCAGCACGACCGCGGTGATCAACGTGGACGCACGTACTCTCCACTCGCGGGGGCCAAGATCAAATTTCACCCAGCCGATGATACTGAGCGCTAGAGCAGCCCAGCCACGAAGTTCGCTGCCTCAGCGGCCATTCCGGCCTGCACATAGTCGCTGTGAGCGAACGGATTGCGGCCCGGTGAACAGATCGGATCGCCGTCCCGGCAAAGGTCGATGGCTCGCCCGGCGAACAGCGGCGCCGAGGTGATCGGGTTGCCGAACTTGGTGGCCGGATTGCCGAACACCGCGACGGCCGCGACGTTGCCGGCCACGTCGGAGGGCAGCCGGGGGCCGATCGCGCCGATGCGGTTGCCCAGCGGCGGCACCCCGGCGAGCATGTCCACCACGGCCGCCCCCTGGGAGAACCCGCCGAGCACGATGCGGGTGTCCGGGCAGCTGCGCGCGGTGTTGGTGATGAAGTTGACGGCGTCGGCCGCGCCGTCGGTGGCCAGCACGAAGTCGTAGCTCGCCGGGTAGTTCACGCCGTAGACGCCGAGCGTGCGCCCACCGAGTTGGGGTCGCAGCGCGTCGACGAGGGCCTGGCCCACCCGGCCGACGCCCGGCGGCTCGCCGGTGCCGCGAGCGAACACCACCATCACGTCCGAGCAATCCTGGGCGGCCACATCGGCCGTCGGTGCCAGCGCCACCGCCAGGGCGCCGGACAGGGCGGCGGCGGCCGCCGCGACGCCCCGGCGAAGTCGACCCATCACGGGCCAAGATCATATCCGTCCCGGGTCACACCCGACCGGCGACGAAATCAGCGGCCTGCTCGACCAACCCGGCGCTCACATAGTCGTCGTGAGCGAACGGGTTGCGCCCGCGGGAGCAGATCGGGTCGCCGTCCTTGCACAGGTCGATGGCGCGCCCGCCGAACACCGAGTTGGTGATCGGGTTGCCGAACTTGGCGGCCGGGTTGCCGAACACCGCGACCGCCGCGACGTGCGGCACCAGGCTGGCGGGCAGCGGCGGGGCGGAGCCGACGAAGCCGATCTTGTTGCCCAGCGGCGGCACGCCGGCGAGCATGTCGATCACCGCCGCGCCCTGGGAGTAGCCGCCGAGCACCAGTTTGGTGTCCGGGCACTGCGCGGCCGTCTCCGCCACCCGGTTGGTGGCGTCGGTGGCGCCGTCGGCGGCGGCCAGGAAGTCGTAGGAGGCCGGGTAGTTCACCGGGTAGGCGTGCACGGTGCGGCCGCCGACCCGGCTGCGCAGTGCGTTGACGAAGGCGGTGCCGGGGGTGCCGAGGCCGGGGGAGTCGTCGGTGCCGCGGGCGAAGATCACCTCGATGTCGGGGCAGTTGGCCCGTCGCGGTGCGGTGGCGGTGCCCGACGGGCTCGCCGCGGGCCCGGCCGTCGGTGTGCCGCCCGGGCCGGGGGTGCCGGGGTCGCCGACGCCGTGCCCGGTGTCCGACCCGGTTCCGGGTCGATCGGTTGTTCCGGTCGGGGTTCCGGCGGGCCCTCCAGCGGGCCCTCCAGCGGCTGAGGCGTCCCCGTTCACCGAGGTGGGGCCCGGAGCCGCGACCGGGCCCGGCGGGGCGCCCGGATCGTGGTCGGTGTCGAGGGGGCCGGGCTGGCCGGCGGCCGTCCAGGCCGGCCCGCCGACGAGTGCGGTGACGGCGACCGCGCCCGCGAGCAGTCCGCGCAGCAGGTTCACCGGCACATCCTCACATACCGGGCGGCGTGGCGGCTATCGGACGGCTTCGGCCGGTGCGGACCGCCGGTGTGGTTCGTCCGGGTGCGGTCCGTCCGGCCAGGCGGCCTGCGCGACCGCCTCGGAACGGTCCCCGAGACGTGCCAGCGCCAGCCCGGCCAGCACGATCAGACCGCCCACCGCTTGGGTCGCCGAGACCGCCTCGCCCACCAGCAGCCAGGCCGCCAGCACCGCGAACAGCACCTCGGACAGGCCCACCAGCGAGGCGAACCGGGGCCGCAGCCGGGCGATGCCCATGATGCCCAGGGTGTAGGCGATCGCGGTGGCCAGCACCCCCAACGCCGCGACCGGCACCAGCCAGGAGGTCGTCATCCCCGCGATGACGGTGTCGTTGGCGGTGAAGGTCAGCGGCATCACCCCGACCGCGCCGAGCAGCGCCACCGCGACGGCGCCGCAGACCAGCCCGGCGGCGGACAGCGTGACCGGGTCCACGCCGGCATCGTCGGTGCCGCCGCCGTTGGCCCGGGCCGACAACAGGAAGTAGCAGGCCGCGCAGAGGGCCGCCGTCAGGCCCCAGCCGACGCCGATCAGGTTGATCCGCGCCCCGGTGAACACGTCGAGCACCAGCGTCATGCCCCCGATCGCGAGCGCGACCCCGGCGAGGGTCATCGCGTTCGGCCGGCGCCGGGTGGTGGCCCACACCCAGCCGACGACCAGGATCGGCGCGGTGTACTCCAACAGCAGTGCGACGCCGACCGACAGGTGCGCGACCGCGTTGTAGTAGCACAGCTGCGCGCCGGCGATCGGGATGACGCCGTAGGCGAGGACAGTGGGGGTGTGCCGCAACGCGTCGCGGATCCAGGTCGGCCGGACCAGGGTGGCGAATACCGCCATCACCAGGGCGCCGCCGGCGAGCCGGGCCAGCACCGCCGCGGTGGGACTCCACCCCGCGGTCATCAGCGCCTTGGCGAACGGGCCCGAGGAGCCGAACGCGATCGCCGAGCCGAGGGCCAGCAACAGGCCCGACCGGAACTGATCGACGGAGTCATGCCGAGCCACGGGGCCACCTCTTGCGCAGCGTTGTCAGGGGTAAAATGATTTTCAGTCATGACATTAGCCGCGAGGAGAGTAAGGAGTCAAATGCGTTTCAGTCATGACACCGAGCTCACTCTGCGAGCCGCCTGTGTGCTGGTCAACAGCAACCGGGTGGACGGTGAACGGCTCGGCGACCTCGCGGCGCTGGACGCCTATCTCGACGGCTTCGGCTGGACCGGCCGGCGCGACCGGGATGCCGCCGAACTCGAATCGGTGCACCGGCTGCGCGACCGGCTGGCCGAGATCTGGGCCGTCGCCGCGGACGAGGAACAGGTGGTGGCGAAGGTCAACGCCCTGCTCAGCGACACCCGTGCGGCGCCCTGGCTGACCCGCCACCCCGAGATGCCCGAGTGGCATCTGCACCTGGCCTCCGTCGACGACCCGCTGTGGCAGCGAATGGGGGCGGAGATGGCGATGGCGCTGGCCGACCTGATCCGCGCCGGCGAGCTGCGGCGCCTGAAGACCTGCGCGGCCGCCGACTGCGACGCGGTGCTCATCGACTTCTCCCGCAACCGGTCCGGCAAGTTCTGCGACACCGGCAACTGCGCCAACCGCCAGCACGTGGCGGCCTACCGCGAACGCCGCGCACACGCAAAACAGTGATCGGGCACCCCGCGCCGGGCCGTTAGGCTGGCTGCGGGGGAGGCCATGACACGGGAACCCACGACCAGGCTGCAGGCGAGCGGACACCGCTTCCTGGTGCGCCGCATGACGCACGCCCTGGTCCGCGGTGACGTCCGCATGCTCGACGATCCCCTTCGCGGCCAATCGGTCTCACTTGCGGTCGGCTGTGTGCTGGCGGCGCTCGGGCTGGTGGGCGCGGCCGCGGTGGCGATGCTGCGGCCGGCCGCGGACGTCGGCGACGCCCCGATCGTCGTGGTCCGCGAGTCGGGAGCGGTGTACGTGCGCGTCGGCGACACCATGCACCCCGCGCTGAACCTCGCGTCGGCGCGGCTGATCGCGGGCACGCCGGCCGAACCGAAGCTCGTCAGCGCGGCCGCGATCGACCGCAGCCGGCGCGGCCCGACCGTGGGGATCGTCGGCGCGCCGGACACCGTCGCCCCCGCCCTCGACGCGACCGAATCCGGCTGGACCGTCTGCGATGCGGACGAGACCACGGTGCTGATCGGGTTCCCGGAGCACCCCGCGTCCGGACGCGGCGCGCTGGTCACCCCGGCCGGTGAGTCCGCCGCGGTGACGTACTACGTCTACGACGGGCGCCGGGCCCGGGTGGATCTGCGAAACCCGGCGGTGGTTCGCGCCCTGAGGCTGGAGAACGTTGCACCGCGGCCTGTTTCGCCTGCGCTGCTGGAGCTGCTGCCGGAGGTTCCGGCGATCGCGCCACCCCACATCCCGGGCCTCGGCGAGCCGTCGGCGCTCCCGGGGATTCCGGTGGGCACCGTGGTGCGGTTGGCGCGCGCCGACGGGGTGGAGTTCCACGTCGCGCTGCGGCGCGGCGTGCAGCGCATCGGCGCGGTCGCCGCCGACCTGATCCGGTTCACCGGTGGTCGTGTCGAATCCGTGTCGGCGCAGGCGCTGGGACCGGTGCCGTCGGTCTCCGACCTCCCGGTGTCGGGTTTCCCGGACCGCGGGAACCTCACCGACCGGCCGGTGCTGTGCGTGCACTGGCGCTGGGTGGGTGAGCCGAAAGTCGTTGTTTCGGAATTCGATTCGCTGCCCGACGGGGGACGGACCGCGGTGCGGCTGGCCGGCGCCGACGGGCCCGGACCGGCCGTCGACGCGGTCCTGCCGGTGCCCGGTCGCAGTGCCTTCGTCCGCGCCGCCGGGGCGGCCGGGCAGGGCGCGGCGACCGGTGCGCGGTACCTGGTGACCGATTCCGGGGTGGTGTTCGGCATCGCCGACGACGACGCGGCCGCCCGGCTGGGGCTGACCGGGGCGCCGCCGCCCGCGCCGTGGCCGGTGCTGGCTCGGCTGCCGCGGGGACCGGAACTGAGCGTGCGGGCCGCGTCAGTCCAGCGCGACGCCGTCGCGCCCGCGCCGTGAGGCGACCCGCCGGCGTGCGGTGACGGCCACCACCAGCGCGGCGCCCACGCATACCGCGGCGATCCGCAGCGCCGTCCGCCCGTCGCGCGGCGGTGCGGCCGGCGGCGCGACCACCAGCGGTGCCGCGGTCACCGCCGGGGTGTCGGGCCGGCCGCCGGTGACCGCGTGCACGGCGTCGACGATCCCGTGTCCCACAACGGGATTCCACCCCGACGGCGGGCGCCGGGCGGTGTCCTCGATGAGCCGCATGACCTGCCGCGCGGTCAACTCCGGCCGTCGGGCGCGGACCAGCGCGACGATGCCCGCGACCACCGGTGCGGCGTAGCTGGTGCCGGCGATCGGCGCCGGTTCGCCGGAGCCCGGCAGGGTGTCGATCAGGCCCTCGCCGCCCGGGTCGAGCGACACCACGCCCTCGCCCGGGGCGGCCACGTCCACCCACGGGCCGGCCAGGGTGAACGCCGAGGGGCTCCCGTCGGGCGCGACCGAGCCGACGGTCAACACGTGGTCGTCGTACCAGCCGGGGCTGGTCACGGTGGCGAGCTCGTCCCATCCGGCGCCGGACAGCGGGTTCTGGCCGCAGCGCGGACCGACGTTGCCGGCGGCGGCCACCACCACCGCGTTCTTCACGTCGACCGCGTACGCGAGCGCAGCGCCCAGCGCGGCGTCGTCCATCCCGTCCCCGGCGGGCAGGCACGCCACGGTGGAGATGTTGATGACGGTCGCGCCCATGTCGGCGGCCGTGCGCACCGCACGGGCCAGCGTCTCGACATCGCCGACCCCGGACATCGGGGTACCGCGGGCCGCGTCGGCGGCGCGGAACCTGACGCTGGACTGGCGGATCGCGATCAGCGTGGCCTCCGGGGCGATCCCGCCGAACCCGTCCTCCGGTGCGGCGCCGACGATCCCGGCGACCAGCGTGCCGTGGCCGTCGCAGTCGGCGGTCCCGTCTCCGGTTGTCACGTAGTCGCCGCCGCCGATCAGTCGGGGCAGCAGCCGGTGGCGCGCCACCCCGGTGTCGATGATCGCCACGGTCTGGCCGGCGCCCCGCGTCAACGGCCACACCCGGTCGAGCCCGAGGTCGGCGAGCTGGGTGCCCGGGGCCGCGGCCGCCGGGAGACCGCCGGTGGCGACGCAGGGTTCGTGGCGCACGGTGGGCCACGGCGGCGCCGGGGTGGCCGGCCCGGGCAGCCGCGCCGGGTCCACCACCGGCGGGCTGACCGCACCCGCGGCCGGGGCCAGCCACAGCGCCGCGGCCGCCAGCGCCGCAACGGCGGACAGTCGCGGCCGGTTCACAGCGCGCCCTGGAACAACCGGTAGACCCCGGCCACCCAGCAGGCCAGCGGGACCACCGCGGCCAGCGCGAGGTACTCGCCGATATCGGCGACGCGGTGCAGCCGCGGACCCGGTTCGAACCCTGTCGGCCCACCGGACACCAGGACGCCCGCTGCCACGGCGGTCACCGCCGCGGCGATACCGACCGTCGATGACGGTGCGGCAACCGCGATCCCGGCCAGCGCGGCGATCGCGGCGCACACCCCGCCGGCGACCAGCGCGGTGCGGCGGGCGGGGTGGGCATGGGTGCGCGCACGCAGCAGCAGGGCCGCCGCGACGACCGCGGCCAGCCCGATGCCGGGCAGCGACCGGCCGCTCGCCACCAGCACCACACCGAGGACCGCGGCCGCCACACATCCGGTGACCACACCGGTCAGCAGTGTGTGCGCCACGGTGTATGCCGAGGACTCGGGACCCGGGTCGGGCGCAGACGTGTCCTCGGCGGTGGGGAGTGCCGGGCCCACCCCCGCGAGCGCCAGCGCGATCCGGGCCGACGCGGTCAACAGCGCGAGGGCCGCGACGGCGATGGCCGCACCGATCGCCGGCGACTCCAGGGCCCAGCTCGCGCCCGCGGCCAGGCCGGCGGTCGTCAGCCCGGCCGCACACGCCACCGCACCGAGCACCGCACCGCCCAGGAACCGGTGCAGTGCCACCGCGACGGCGAACGCGACCGCTGCTGCCGACAACGCCTGCGCCACAACCGAACCCGAGTGTGGTGCGAGATACCCCGCGGCCGCCGCCAGACCCACCGCGATCACCGACAGCGGCAACCCGGCCCGCGGTGTCCGCCGGGTGAGGACCGCGGCGACCGCGACGGTCAGCGCCAGCCCGGCGGCGACCGGGAAACCGGCGCCGGACTCGGCCCGGAGCTGCACGGCCGCCGCGAACACCCCGAGCGTCGTCGCGCACGCCGCCGACAACCAGCGCGGTGTCGCGGTGGCGGGGAGGGTGCGGGCCAGCCGCCGCGGCGCGTCGAATTCCACGTGTGCCGGCGGGATCTCCTCGGTGCAGAGCAGCAACAGCTCACCGTCTGCGAGGTCGTTGTCGGCCGGCGTGGTCGCGTCGTCGAGCGGCGGACCGCCGAGCCGTGACAGCCGCCAGCGCGCACCGGGTTCCGCGGCCTGCGGGCACACCAGATCCACCAACTGCGGGATCAGCTCGCCGACGGTGGTCCCGGTCGGCAGCGTCACATCCACCTCAGCGCTGCGGTCGGCGCCGCAGTAGTGAACGGTCAACCGGCATAACGGTTTTGACGATCGCGGTGCCACGTCACCCCCTTTCCGACACCGTAACCCGCGCCGGGCCGGGGTGGGCGCGGCGATCGTGCCGGCTGTGGATGAACGGGCCGGCGGAACCGATTCGGCCCGGCCTGCGTCCAACCCGTCGTGGAACCCGTCGGACACGAGCGGCGACCGGTCCCGCCGCCGGGGCGCGCCGAGTTGACCGTGGAGGCGCCGCCGCGGCTGCCGCCACAGGTCGCGGTCGGCCCGCTGGCCCGGCTGCTGCCGGTGATGGTGCTGGTGGCGGCCGGCGGCATGGTGGCGGTCTATCTGGCCTCGGGCGGACCCGCGACCCGCAGCCCGATCCATCTGTTCTTCCCGGCGATGATGCTGACGTCGGCCCTCGGCACGCTGGTCTACGGCGCGCGGGGTGCCCACCACGCGGGGCAGCTCGACGCGGACCGGCAACGGTACCTGCGCTACCTCGACACCGTCGACGACGAGGCGCTCGCCGCGGCGCGCGCCCAGCGTGCCGCGCTGTTCCGGTGCCATCCGGACCCCGCCGCGTTGTGGACCGTCGCCGCAACCCCGCACATGTGGGAGCGCCGTCCCGGCGACCCGGCCTTCGGTGTGCTGCGGGTCGGGCTCGGCGACCGGTTGCTCACACCGGCGCTCTGCCCGCCGCCACCGAATCCCGACGAAGCCGACCCGGTGACCGTCGCCGCCGTGCGCGACCTCGTGCGCCGCCGGGCGGTCGTCCCCGGGGCGCCGACCACCGTCGCGTTGCCCACCGGTGTGCTCGCCGTCGACGGGGACGACCCGCGGGCGCTGGTGCGGGCCATGGTGTGCGAGCTGGCGGTGTTCCACGGCCCCGACCTGGTCGCGATCGCCGCGGTTGTCGACCGGGAAACCGCCGCGGACTGGGACTGGCTGAAATGGCTTCCGCACCACCAGGACCCGCGGCGATCCGACGCGGCGGGCCCGCTTCGGCGCAGCTACCCGGACGTCGGCGCGGCGCTGGCGGACGCCGGGCCGGCTCGTACGGTCGTCGTCGTCGACGCCCCCGCACTTGCCGACTCCACCGACTGGAGCGCCTTCGAACACACCGGTGTCACCGCGATCGTCGTCGGTGCGGCACCGGGCACCCACCGGGTGCGCGCGGGGCCCGACGTGGGTCTGTCGCGGGCCCAGGCCCTCGGATGCGCCCGCCGGCTCGCCCGCCACGCCGACACCGCTGCGCACCGCGCACACGGCTGGCCCGGCCTGATCGGCATCGACGAGCTCTCCTCGCCCTGCCTCTGGAACAGCAACGCGCCGAGGCGGATTCAGCCGGTGCCGATCGGTACCGGCGCCGACGGCACCCCTGTGCGTCTCGACATCAACGAGGCCGCCCTCGACGGGATGGGGCCGCACGGCCTGTGCGTCGGCGCCACCGGGTCGGGCAAGTCCGAGTTCCTGCGCACCCTGGCACTGGGCATGGTCGCGCTGCACCCGCCGACGGCGCTGAACCTGGTACTAATCGACTTCAAAGGCGGCGCAACGTTTCTCGGATTCGAGAAGGTGCACCACGTCGCGGCCGTGATCACCAACCTGGCCGACGAGGCGCACCTGGTCGAGCGGATGAACGACGCACTGACCGGTGAGCTGCACCGACGCCAGGAACTGCTCAGGGCGGCCGGACCGTTCGCCAACATCGGCGAGTACGAGGCGGCGCGGGCGCGCGGCGCGACGTTGCCACCGCTGCCGGTGCTGTTCGTGATGGTCGACGAGTTCTCCGAACTGCTCAGCCAGCACCCCGATTTCGCCGCACTGTTCGTGGCGATCGGCAGACTCGGACGGTCGCTGGGCATCCACCTGCTGCTGGCCAGCCAGCGGCTCGACGAAGGCCGGCTGCGGGGGCTGGAGTCGCACCTGTCCTACCGGATCTGCCTGAAGACGTTCTCGCCGGCCGAATCCCGGTCGGTGATCGGTGTCCCCGACGCCTATGACCTGCCGGCCTCCCCGGGCGCGGCCTACCTCAGGACCGCCGACGGGGCGCTGCTGCGTTTCCAGACCGCGACCGTGTCCGAGCCGGTGCCGGCCGGGGTAGCGGCCCCGAGCGCGCCCGTGCGGTTCACCGCCGCGCCGGTGGGCCGGGCGGGCGGCGCCGAAACCTGCCGCAGCGTGCTCGAGACGGTGCTGGACGGTCTGGCCGGGCGGGGCCCGGCAGCGCACCCGGTGTGGCTGGCGCCGCTGAGCGGCTCACCCACTCTCGACATGCTGCCCACCGCCGAGAACGGTTTGCGGGTGCCGATCGGCGTGGTGGACAAACCCTTCGAGCAGCGGCGCGATCCGCTCGTGGTCGACCTGTCCGGCGCGGCGGGCAACGTCGCCGTCGTCGGCGCACCGCGGTCCGGGAAGTCGACCACGCTGTGCACCCTGCTGCTCGCGCTGGCCGAGTGCAACGACCCGGCCGAGCTCGGCTTCTACTGTCTGGACTTCGGCGGTGGCGCGCTGTCGGCGCTGCGCGGGCTGCCGCATGTGGGTGCGGTGGCCACCCGCTCCGATCCGGAGCTGTGCCGGCGCACCGTGGCCGTCGTCGAATCGCTGTTGCGCACCCGCGAGCGGCAACGCAGTGGACGTCCGGACGGATCCGATCCGTTCGGTGCGGTGTTCCTGGTGATCGACGGCTGGGCGACGCTGCGCCAGGAGTTCGATCTCCTCGAGACGGCTGTCACCGCGATTGCGGCGCAAGGTCTTTCGTACGGCATCCATGTGGTGCTGGCGGCGTCGCGATGGGCCGAGCTGCGGCCGGCGCTCAAGGACCAGATCGCCACCCGCATCGAGCTGCGGCTCGGCGATCCGGCCGAATCCGAGATGGACCGCCGGCGCGCGGCCCGGCTGGCCGACCGGCCGGCGGGGCGCGGCATCACCGCGGCCGGGCACGAGCTGGCGATCGCGCTGCCACGCCGGGACTCCCGCCGGCCGGCCGACGATCCGGCCGGGCTGGCCGACGCCGTCGATCGGCTGCGACGGCGCTGGCCCGATCGGGCCGCCCCGCCGATCGAGCTGCTGCCCGAACGGATCGAGCACGCCGAGCTGATCCGCCGCCACGGCCCGGCATCCGAGATCCTGCTCGGGCTGGCCGAACACGATCTGCGCCCGGTCGCGCTGGACTTCGCCGACCACCCGCACCTGCTCGTGCTCGGCGACACCGGCTGCGGCAAGACCGCCACCCTGCGGCACCTGTGCCGGGAGATCGTCCGCGCCCGCAGCCCCGCCGCCGCCCGACTCGAGATCATCGACTTCCGCCGCACCCTGCTGGGTGTGGTCGAATCCGACCATCTGGGCGACTACCTCATGTCGGCGCCGATGCTGGCGGCCCGCCTGCCGCACATCCTCGAGCGGCTCACCGCCCGGATGCCGGGGCAGGGCGTCACCCAGCAGCAGCTGCGGGCCCGGTCGTGGTGGTCCGGGCCGGACTGCTACCTCGTCATCGACGACTACGACCTGATCGCCGGCGGCGGAACCAACCCGCTGGCGGCGCTGGCCGACCTGCTGCCGCATGCCCGCGACATCGGCCTGCACGTCATCGTCGCCCGCCGGTCCGGCGGCGCCGCCCGCGCGATGTACGACCCGGTGCTGGCCCGGCTACGCGAACTGGGCTGTGCGGGGCTGATGATGAGCGCCGGCGCCGACGAGGGGGTGCTGCTGGGGTCGGTGCGGCCCGCGCCGTTGCCGCCCGGTCGGGGCGTGCTGATCACCCGCGGCGGTGAACAGCTCGTCCAGGTGGCCTGGTCGGATCCGCCGTGACCGTCGTCGAGGTCGGGCCCGGCGCTGTCCGGGGACCGAATGCCGCGCCGGCCGAACAGGTGTCGGCCGCGCTGGAGGGCATCGACGACGACCACGTGCTGGTCGATGAGCAGCCGGTGGCCGTCGACGAGCTGTGGCGCGCGGTTCTCGGCGAGGTCGTCGGACCCGACGCCGACGCGGTCACGCTCGTGGTTCCCCGATGGTGGCCGGCGGCGCGGATCGAGCGGGTCCGGGCCGCCGCCGCCGATGTCGCCACCGCCGTGCAGTTGACGCACCGAGTCACCCTGCTCCGCGAGTGCGGCACCGAACCCGCCGGGATCGTGGAGATCGCCGACGAACTGGTGGTGGTCACGCCGCCGGTGGGACAGCGCCATGTGCTGGCCCGCTGCGGCGACCCCGACGCCGACACCGACGCGGTGGTGGCCGCTGCCGGTTCGGCACATGCCGTGCTCATCGATGCGCCGGACGGGGTCGCCGGCGCGCAACCGCTGGCGATGCGGATCGCCGACCGGCTGCGTCGCGCCGGCGCAGCGGTCCGTTTCGCGCCCGACCTCGTGCCCGACCTCGTGCCCGGCGACGGGTTGCCGACGCCGACGACACCGCCGGGGCCGGCGGGCCCGGCCCGGTCGCGCCGACCACTCGCCGCCGCGGCCGGTGTCGCGGCGGTGGCGCTGCTCGGGGCCGGTGTCGCGGCCGGCGGTGCGCCCGAACCGGAGTCGCCGACGCTGTTCGAGGGCCCCGTCGCGGTCACCGTGCCGAGCGGCTGGCAGGCGCACCGCGTCACCGGGGGACCGGGAACCGCCCGGGTGGAGGTGCGGGCGCCGGGTGACCGCGACGCGGCGCTGCACATCACCCACGCGGTCGGCGGTCCCGACACCACCCTGGCGGACACGGCGGCAGCCCTGCACGCCGCGCTGCGTGCGGAGGACGACGCCGCGGCCTTCGCCGATTTCCGGCCCCTCGAGCGGCGCGCGGGACGCGACGCGGTCACCTACCGCGAACGGCGCCCCGGCCGCGAGATCGCCTGGACGGTCGTGGTCGACGCGGGTGTGCGCATCGCGATCGGCTGCCAGTACCCGGCGCAGCGCCCCGAGCTCATCCGCGAGCCCTGTGAGGCGGCGATCCGCTCGGCGCGGGTGGTCCGGGGAGGGGAAACCCCGTGACCGGGTAGCCCCGGAGCGGAACCGGTGTGCGGTCCGCTGCGTCGAACACCACAACAGCCACCACCCGACGGGAAGGACCACGTGATGAACGCGAGTGGCGCACTGAATACCGACTTCGATCTGATGGGTGCGGTCGCCGACAAGACCGACGCGCGCAACGAGGAGATCCGCGCCCTGCTGACGTCGTTCATCGGGCGCGTCTCCGCCGTGCCCGCGTCGGTGTGGGGCGGGGTGGCGGCCACCCGGTTCCACGAGGTGGTGGCCCGGTGGAACACCGAGTCGCAGCAGCTCTACACCGCGCTCGCCCGCATCGCCGAGACGATCCGCAGGAACCAGCAGACGCTGCGCGCGGTATCCGAGGCGCACGCCGGGCAGATCGGCGCCGTCGCCGGGGACCTGTGAGGAGACCCCGGATGGATAACGCGCTGTCCTACAACTTCGCCGAGATCGAGTACACCGTCCGCCAGGAGATCCACACCACCGCGGCCCGGTTCAACGCGGCGCTGGACGAGTTGCGCGCCGACATCGCCCCGCTGCAGCAGACCTGGACCCGGGAGGCCGCCGAGGCCTACCGCGTCGAACAGGCCCGCTGGGAGCGGGCCGCCGCGGCGCTCAACGACATCCTGGTCCGGCTGGGCAACGCGGTGCGCGACGGATCCGACGAGGTGGCCGCCGCCGACCGGATGGCGGCGCGATTCTGGGGCGGGTAGGCGAGCGGGGCATCCACCGGCTCTCGTCGCACCCATCGGAGGCGTTTTGACCTGCGCTGACGCCGACAGGTAAGCTGCTCGTTCGGCGTGCGGTACGTACGGGGTTCCAGGTCAACGTCGGTCGCTGGAGGGCACCCCACCGTCCACGCCTGACCGGCACCCGGACAGTCCGGGATTCGATACCCCGAGAGGGCCGAAACAAGAAAGGTAGCGCTGTGCCTACGTACACGCCGAAGGCCGGTGACATCACCCGCAAGTGGTATGTCATCGACGCCACCGACGTGGTGCTCGGCCGGCTCGCCGCCACAGCGGCCTCGCTGCTGCGCGGCAAGCACAAGCCGACGTTCACACCCCACGTCGACAGCGGTGACTTCGTCATCGTGATCAACGCCGACAAGGTTGCCGTGACCGGCAACAAGCGTCAGGACAAGTTCATCTACCGCCACTCGGGTTATCCCGGCGGTCTGCGGCGGCGCGCCCTGGGCGAGCTGCTGGACCGGCACCCGGACCGGGTGGTCGAGAAGGCGATCGTCGGCATGCTGCCGAAGAACCGGCTCGGTCGGCAGATCAAGAAGAAGCTGCGGGTCTACGCCGGGCCGAACCATCCGCATACCGCGCAGCAGCCGATTCCGTACGAGATCAAGCAGGTGGCCCAGTGACCGAGACGAGCGAAGGCGTGACCCCCGAGACTACCGAGGCCCCGACCTCCGAGGCTCAGACCACTGGCGCGGCCGAGGCCGGTACCGCCCCGCGTGACCCAGTGTTCATCGACCGGCCCATCCAGACCGTCGGCCGCCGCAAGGAGGCTGTCGCCCGGGTGCGGCTGCTGCCGGGCACCGGCAAGTTCAACCTCGACGGGCGCACCCTGGAGGACTACTTCCCGAACCGGGTGCACCAGCAGCTGATCAAGGCCCCGCTGGTGACCGTCGACCGGCTCAACCAGTTCGACATCTACGCCCACCTCAACGGCGGCGGTCCGTCCGGCCAGGCCGGTGCGCTGCGGCTGGCGATCGCCCGGGCGCTGGTGCTGGTGCAGCCCGAGGACCGGCCGGCGCTGAAGAAGGCCGGGTTCCTCACCCGCGACCCGCGCGCCATCGAGCGCAAGAAGTACGGCCTCAAGAAGGCCCGCAAGGCGCCGCAGTACAGCAAGCGCTGAGCAGGGTTTTCCGCGAAACCGCCGGGTGTGCACACCGCACATCCGGCGGTTTTGCATTCAGGCGCGGGTATGTGGGCGGTGTGCGGTGAAGTTCACAAAAACCCCCGATTCGGGTTTGAGTTCGGTGCCGATCGTGAACCCCGGGGCACAGAGGCGGTGACGCATGAGCACGGCAGGCCGTATCTGCCACCGGTGCCGCCGGTACCGGGCCCGCGGGCCCATCGGGGACCGGACCGCCGCCCTCCACGAGGAATAAGGAGTTATCGATGAACGTGAAGACCTTGAAGACCGTAGGGACCGGCGCTGTGCTGGGCGGATCGCTGCTGTTCACGGCGGGCCTGGGTATCGCGCTGGCGCAGCCGGGCGATACCGTCGGCAGCCAGGACGACCGGGTCAACATCACGATCGGCAACGCCGGTGTCCTCGAGGACGTCGAGGTCGCGGCGGCCAGCCGGATCGCGGCCGGCATCTGTGACGTCGAGACCACCCAGGTGACCGGTCTGATCCGCACCGCCGACGCCGACGGCACCGAGCGGACGGTCTGCACGGTCGACACGCTCGGCGCGGTCACGGTCGCGCAGAACGTTCCGGGCCAGGCGGAGGGTGCCCCGGGCCATGCCCAGGGCGCCAACCACACGGTTCCGGGCGAGACGCCGGCCGGCGTCGACGACCACGTCCCGGGTGCCACGCCGGAGACCGTCGAGCCCGGCACCCCGGGTGCCCCGCACGCCGAGGGCCCGGACGCCGGGGCTCCCAGCGACGAGGGCCGCTGACAACCACGACTCACCGCCCGCGCCTCACCCCCTGGCGCGGGCGGTGACGTCGTTGCTGGTCGCGATTCGGTACCGATTGCGCGGCGGCACGGTCGTGACCGGCGCCGGTTAGGAGTCCGGGCGGCATCTATGAGAAGTTTGTCGTCATGGCTCGACTGTTCGGCACCGACGGGGTGCGGGGTGTCGCCAACCGGGATCTGACCGCCGAGCTGGCGATGGCGCTGGGCTCGGCGGCCGCCCGACGGCTCGGCAGCGTCAACGGGCACGCCCGGCGCGTGGCGGTCGTCGGCCGGGATCCGCGGGCCAGCGGCGAGATGCTCGAAGCCGCGGTGATCGCCGGCATCACCAGCGAGGGCGTGGACGCGCTGCGGGTCGGCGTGCTGCCCACCCCGGCGGTGGCCTATCTGACCAGCGCGTATGACGCGGACTTCGGGGTGATGATCAGCGCCTCGCACAACCCGATGCCCGACAACGGCATCAAGATCTTCGGTCCGGGCGGTCACAAGCTCGACGACGCCGCCGAGGACCGCATCGAGGAGCTGGTCCACCAGGGGCCCGGCACCCGCCCCACCGGCACCGGTATCGGCCGGGTGGTCGAGGCCGAGGACGCGCTGGCCCGCTACCTGCGCCACGTCGCCAAGGCCGTCACCACCCGCCTGGACGGCATCACCGTGGTGGTGGACTGCGCCCACGGCGCCGCATCGGTGGCCGCGCCGAGCGCCTACCGGGCCGCGGGCGCCAACGTCATCGCGATCAACGCCGAACCGAACGGGCTCAACATCAACGACCGGTGCGGCTCGACCCACATGGACGCGCTGTGTGAGGCCGTGGTGGCCCATCGCGCCGATCTCGGGCTGGCCCACGACGGCGACGCCGACCGCTGCCTGGCCGTCGACGCCAACGGCCGGGTGGTCGACGGCGACGCGATCATGGTGATCCTCGCGCTGGCCATGCAGGAGGCCGGCGAGCTGGCCGCCAACACCCTGGTGGCGACGGTGATGAGCAACCTGGGCCTGCACCTGGCCATGCGGGCGGCGGGCGTGGAGGTGCGCACCACCGCCGTCGGCGACCGCTACGTGCTCGAGGAGTTGCGCGCCGGCGGGTTCTCCCTCGGGGGTGAGCAGTCCGGCCACATCGTGATGCCGGCGCTGGGCACCACCGGCGACGGGATCGTCACCGGGCTGCGGCTGATGTCGCGGATGGCGCAGACCGGCGAGCCGCTGGCCAAGCTGGCCGAGCCGATGCAGAGCCTGCCGCAGGTGCTGATCAACGTCGAGGTCTCCGACAAGACGGTGGCGCAGGCGCCGGCGGTGCGGTCGGCGGTGGCGCGGGCCGAGGCCGAACTCGGTGACACCGGGCGAATCCTGTTGCGCCCGTCGGGAACCGAGCAGGTGGTGCGGGTGATGGTGGAGGCCACCGACGAGGACACCGCCCGCCAGCTCGCGGTGCGGGTCGCCGAATCGGTCAGCCGCCACTGCTGATTCCCGGCGGGCGGGAACCGAGGAGGCGCCGGCTGCGTCAAACCCGGCATGGGATCGCCCGAACCCGCCCGAGTCGACACCGCTGCGCTGCGGGACGCCGCTCGCGCCTATCAATGCGCCGCCGAACGGATCGAGCACACGGTCCGCAGTGAGCTGAGCGCGCTGCGTTTCCACGGCGCGACCGCCGGTATCGCCCACACCGCACGGGGGGACGCTCTCCGGCACAGGATCGAGCAGGTGGTGCAGCGGCTGTGCCAGTGGTCGATGTCGGCGAGCGGGATCAGCGCGGCGTTGCAGCGCACCGCGGATCGCTATGCCGACACCGAAAGCCGGGCAGCACATCGGATCGGCGAGCTATGAGCGGTGTCTTCGACGTCACCGCCCGGCTGGCCGAGGGTTGGCCCGCCGTGCGGACCGCGCAGACCTACGTGGATGCGTGTGCGGCCCTGGGACATCCGCACGCGACGCGCCGCGACCGGGTATCCGAGTGGTATCGCAGCGAAGACGGGATGGATCTGGCTGCACTGGAACACGATTCAGCGGCGCTGGCCCGGGCGGCGGCCGCTGCGGCCGAGGCGTTGGCGGTGCAGGACACCGCGTTGGCCGCGCTCGGTGCGGGCTGGTCGGGTGCCGGCGCGCAGAGCGCCGCTGATCTCCTGAGGCGACATGCCGATGCCTGCGCGGCGACCGTCGCTGCGCTGCACACCGCCGCCGAGGTGCTGGCCGCATTGCGGACGGACCTGTGGCAGCTGGTGGACCGCAAGGTCGCCGCCACTGCCGGCATCGACGGCGGACGCGGCGACTGGCAGGCCGCCGCACACACCGTGCTGACCGGAGCCGGAGACCGATCGGTGGCCAGCGAGGTGGTCGACGGCGAGGTCGAGCCGTTCGTCAGCGAGGTCGTCGAGTGCGACTGGATGGCGCTGATGCGCCGGACCCTGGCCTCGATCGAGGAGAAGTTCGACGCCGCGATCGCCGCGCTCACCGATCCCGGTCCGGGATTCCCCGACGAGCGGTCGTCTGCGGCAGCCGGACCGGAACCGGCCACCGCCCACCCCGCGGCGGTGCCGGCGTACCCGCCCGCGGCGCCGGTCGCGGCCGGCCCGGCGGCAGAACCCGAGGGCCCGGCCCCGGTACCGCCGCCTGCGGCGGCCGCTCCGATGCCCGCGCCGAGCCCGGCCGGGTGGTCCGGACTGCCCGACATCGGCACCGGATTATCCGGCGCCGGAAGGCAGTTCATCGATCTGCTCGCGGGTCTGCTCGGCTCCGCGACCGACGCGTTCGGCACCTCTTTCGACAACGGCTTCGACACGGCCGACATCGACGACCCGGCCGAGCCCGACCAGGACTCCGGCGCCCAGGACACCGGGGGCGAGGACGCCGACGAAGACCGGGTCGAGGAGACCGAGGACACCGACGAGAGCCAAGGCGGCGCCGTTGACGAGACCGAGGGCGCCGATGCCGAGAACGAGGCCGCCGATGCCGAGAACGAGGCCGACAAGGACAACACCGACGGCGAGGCCGGCGGCGAACCCGCCGACGGCGACGGGCAGACCCCGGCCGACACCGGCGCCGACCCGGTCGCAGCAGCCGAGAACGACGCGGCGGCCCCTCCCGTCATGCCCCCGCCGTCTGCGCAAACCCCCGCTGCACCGGCCGAATCCGCGACCCCGTGCGAGATCGCCGCGAACGAGCTACCGCAGGTGGGGGAGTGACTACCTGGTGAGCTCGACGAGCTCCGTCACGTACTGCAGGGTCTCCTTCGCGTCGCCGAGCGGATGCACCAGCAGCGTGGTCACTCCGGCCTCGGCGTAGGCGGCGATGCGTTCCTTGACCCAGCCGCGCGGGCCGACCAGCGACACGTTGCGCACCAGGTCGTCGGGAACGGCGGCGATGGCCTCCTGTTTGCGGCCCGACAGGTACAGCTCCTGGATCCGGTCCGCGGCCGCGCCGTAGCCGTACCGGGTGGCCAGCGCGTGGTAGAAGTTGCGGCCCCGGGCGCCCATTCCGCCGAGGTAGAGCGCCAACTGGGGTTTGGCCCACTCCAGCCGGTCGTCGACGTGGTCGCCGATCGCCAGGCTCGCCGACACCATGACGTCCAGCGGCCCGAGCGCCGGATCGCGCCTGGCCAGACCGGCGCGCAGCGCATCACCCCACACCTCATCGGCCTTCTCCGGCAGGAAGAACACCGGCTGCCAGCCTTCGGCGATCTCGGCGGTGAGTTCCACGTTCTTCGGTCCCAGCGAGGCGATGGTGATCGGAATACGTTCGCGCACAGGGTGATTGATCAGCTTGAGCGGTTTGCCCAAACCGGTGCCGCGGTCGGCGGGCAGCGGCAGCTGGTAGTGCTTGCCGTGGTACTCCAGCCGCTCGCGCCGCCACACCTTGCGGCAGATCTCGACCACCTCGCGGGTGCGGCCCAGCGGGGCGTCGAACGGCACCCCGTGGAAGCCCTCCACCACCTGCGGGCCCGAGGTGCCCAGGCCGAGCCGGAACCGTCCGTTCGACACGTAGTCCACGCCGGCGGCGGTCATCGCCAGCAGCGCGGGGGTGCGGGTGTAGATCGGCACCACCCCGGTGCCCAACTCGATGGTCGAGGTCTTGGCGGCCAGATAGCCGAGCTGGCTGATCGCGTCGAACGAGTACGCCTCGGCGACCAGGACGATGTCCATCCCGGCCCGCTCGAACTCCACCACCTGCTCGGCCGCTTCGATGAAGCCCCCGGCGTACCCCAGAAAAATGCCCGTGCGCATACCGAACGTTATATCACCAACCAGTTGGTTGACGGAATTCTGATCGAGATGTTTTTCGCATCGATGCCGACACAAATTCGATCGGTCCCGATAGTGTTGACAGCGAATTAGTGAGGAAATTCGGTCGCCGCCGACAGTTCTTTCGGGCAGGGAAGAATGAAGCACAGGGTACGAGTCGGGATCGTCGCGACAACGGTGGCGACGGCACTGGCGCTGCCGGCGCACCCCGCGGGCGCCGCCCCGGCCGACCCCTGTGACCCTTATTTCGGGGTACCGGCGACTCTCGCCGGAACGAGTCCAGATGGATTGGGACGGTGGGAGGTCCGCTATGAACGGATCTCCGGGGGTGATCCGTCGATCGCGGACGCGATCAACGGGGTCATCGACGCCGAGGCGCGCGGCCAGGTGGCCACCTACGAACCCAGTGCCACCAAGACCAACCGGTGGACGCTGAATATCGACGGCAGAATCGCAAAACGACCGGTCACCATTTCCGCGCTTTACACCGGCGAATACAACACCGCCCTGCCGAATATGCCGTTTTATGCGGTGGCGACCCGGGTGTTCGACTGTCGGAGCGGAATTCTGATCACCTGGGACAACCTCTTTACCGACAAGAAGGCGGGCCTGGCCCGATTGTCCGAACAGACCCGGCAGATCCTGCCCACCGTCTACGCGCCGCCGGCACGGCCCGGCCGCTGGCAGTTCGGCAGCGAGGCCGCCCCGGTGGACGCCAACTACCGCTACTGGATCCCCACCGCCGAGGGCATCGAACTGCACTTTCCCGACTGGCAGTTCGGCCGCGGCCTCCCGGTGATCACCGTTCCGTGGCCGGCGGTGGCCGACCTCATCGCCCCGGAGTTCCAGGCGATCACCGGGTAGCCGGCGGTCAGTGCGGCTGCGCCACCCGCGGGGTGAAGCAGCCGTGGAACGTCAACGGCAAGTGGTGGCGCAACCGGCCCACATACACCGGGCCGGCCTCGATGTCGCGGGCGTCGAACACCGACAGGTTCGCCACGTTCTGCACCCCGTCGAGCACCGGCATCAACAACCAGCCGTCGTCCTCCGCGTCGGCGCCGGGCCGCGGCGCGAACACCGCCTCGTGCGGCAGATGACCCTCCGGGAACCGGAACACCGTTTCCTTGCCGGTCCGGTGGTCGATCCTGACCAGCGCGTTGGGGTACAGGTTTCGCTCCAGTCCGGCGGCGAACCAGAAGAACCGGTACGGCCGGGCCGTCCGCGCCGTGTTGATGGCCGGAAACTCGCCCTGCAGATCCGAGAACTCCTCGATGCGCACCGTGCCCGAAGGTGAGATCCGCAACCGGGTGGGCACCCCGCCGTAGGGTGTGGTCGAGGTCTCCAGCAGGTTCTCCACCGCGGTGAGCTGGCTGTTGAGGTCCTGCCAGCCCACCTTGTAGTTGAGCACGTCGACCACCACCTCGTCGCCGTCGTCGTAGCTGTTGCAGATGTGCAGATGCAGCAGTGGGTCGGTCTGGAACACCCGGGCCGGGCCGCCGTCGCGCGGCAGCAGCGCCACCGTGGTGCCCAGCGCCTCGTCGTAGGTGATCGCATCGATGTAGTTGCGCAGCCCGAACGTCGCGGCGACGAACCGTTTGGGCGAGAACACCAACGGTGGCACCACGAACACCAGATACCGCTCGGTCAGCGCGACGTCGTGGTTGAACATCGGGCGCGGCAGCCGCACACTGCCGAACCGCTGCAGCCGGCCGGTCCGGTCGGCGCGGTAGCACAGCAGCTTGGGCGTCGGGACCACCGCGGTGCCGAAGTTGAACATCTCCCCGGTGTCCGGGTCGAACTTCGGATGCGCGGAGAACGCGCCCAGCCACTTGAGCACCCCGTCGAAGTCGTATTCGCCCTTGGTGCGCAGGGTGTCCGGGTCCAGTCGGGTGGGCCGGCCGCCCTCCCACAACGCCAGCAGCTTGCCCGCGTGCATGGTCACCCCGGTGTTGGCGACGTTGGCGGGCAGCCGGAACGCGTTGGCCAGCACGCCGCCGCTGCGCATGGTGCCCAGCCCCCGATACGGTGCCCCCTCGGAGATCATCGACTTCTGGTAGTGGCGGGTCTGGACGAACCGGTTACGGAACCGCACCGCTCCGTCGGCGAACGCGAACATCGACACCATGCCGTCGCCGTCGAAGGCGTGGCCCAGTCGGGCGCCGCCGGCTTCGAGTTTCCCCGGCCCGTTGCGGTACAGGGTGCCGCGCAGATCGGCGGGCAGCGCGCCGTCGACCTCGTCGATGACGTAGGTGTGCTCGTCGTAGAGGGGTGTATAGGCGCGGAACTTGCGTTCCGGGGCCTGCTGGCTGGTCATGTGTTCTCCGATCTGACTCAGGACGCTTTGCGGACACACAGCGTGCAGGACAATCCGGGCAGGTGGGGGTCGAACTCCAGCGGCATCGGCGAGCCGGCGTGGAAGACCTTCTCACACGCGGCTTTACAGCCCATCCGGCAGATGCTCTGCTGGGCGGTGCCGGTGCCGGCGGTGGTGTGCATCGCACACTCGGGGATCTCGTAGACCAGCGTCCCGTCGGGTTCCTCGCCGACCCGGTGGATCGGGCCGACCAGGAAGGTCGACGTGCTCACACCCAGGTCCATCACCGGGCCGTACCAGGAGTCGGGCAGCAGCCTGACGCCGCCGAACGCCGGCATCAGGAACCGCAGCCAGCGCCGCAGCCGCCCGGCGATCGCATCGGAGACCAGTTCCTCCACGGCAGGCCAGGGCAGCACCCTCAGCAGTTCGGTGACCACCCACTCGCATTCGCGGACGAACTGCCCGTACTGGCGCGCCCACGCCCGTCGCGGCGACTCGAACAGCCCCCGCCGGCGTCGCCGCGCCACCACCTCGGCCCAACCCGCCTCGACCGCGTCGCGGTCCTCGGCGACCAGTCGCAGCACAGGCAGGAACACCGACTCCGGAAGGTCGCCGACTCGTTTGAGCATGGACCGCATCAACAACTCGTCGCGCAGCGCGGCGACCGGACCCACCGGATCGGGTGCTGCTGAGCCGGCCCGGGCGCTGCTGCATTGCCTGTTCATCGGGTTATTCCGTTCCTTCTCAAGGTGATTCCACATTTCTCGGACCGGGACGCTCACCAGGGGCGGCCCTGACGGATCGGTTCGGACTCGGGCGGCAGCGGCGGGCCGCCGTAGGGCAGCGGGATGGTGTGCTCGGTGACCGGGGTCGGGTCGGTGCGCTGCAGCGGATCCAGCCCCGGCGGGGGATGGGCGGTGTCGTCGCCGGGCGGGCGGGGCGCATTGCGGGCGCCGCGCACCAGGACCGCGGGATCGTCGTTCTCGCAGTAGGTGTACATGTACGGCTCGGGATAGTTCGGGATGAATGGAACGTCGCGGGGGTGCGGATAGTCGCAGACGTAGCGCGGATAGATGTCGGCGATCGCCCAGATGGCCCCGCCGTGCATCAGCGAGGCGATGCCGTCGAGCATGGGTTGCCGGTCGTCGTTGAACAGGTGATGCAGCGCGGGCACCCGCACATAGGACAACTGGGCGACGGTGGTGAGGTTGCCGAGCAGTTGCACCATGGTCGGTGAGTTCTCTTCGACCAGCGCGTCGATCTCGGCCAGCACCGCGGGTGTGTGGTCCACGAGCCGGCGCAGCCCGGCGTCCTTGGCGCGGACACCGGCGAGGGTGTCGGCCAGGTTCGCCGACATCGCCCGCATGCCGGCGGAGGTCTCGTCGAGCATCCGGAACACGGTGCGGCTGCTGCGTGCCAGCGTCATCGTCTCGGGCAGCACACCCTCGAGGGTCGACAACAGCAGTTGCGCGCCGTCGAACAGTCGGCGCAGCTTCTCCGGGCCCTCCGGCCCGACCGCCAGATCGTCGATCACCTTTCGGATCCGGTCGGGGTCGGATTGGGCCAGCACTCCGTCGATATCGGTGAGCAGCTCCCACAACGGCACCGGTGTCTCGGTGCGGTCCCGGTCGATGACGGTGCCGTCCTCGATGTACGGGCCGCCTTCCCGGCTGGGGGTGAAGTCGAGATACTGCTCCCCGGCCGGGGACAGGGCCGACACTCGTACCGTGGTGCCGGACAACGGAATCCGCGCGCTCCCGGCCAGTGCCGCGGCGACGACGACGCCGTCGTCGGCCACGCGGACGGATTCGACCCGGCCGACCGGGATGCCGCGCACCGTGACGTCCTGGCCCGGCAGCAGCCCGCCCGACTCGGCGAGATGCACCGTCACGGTGATCTGTTCGTCGAACGGGTTGACCCGCAGCGCCCCGAACGTCAGATACGACGCCCCGACCACGACGAGGGTCAGCTGACCCAGCACCGACAGCGCCAGTCGGCGCGCGACTGTGAACCGCACCACCCGCAGCAGCAGGGCGGCCGGCGGATTGACGGCGGCTCGCAGCGTCAGCACGTCCGCACCTCGTCGCAGGCCCGGATCATTGCGGAGGCCCCCAGATCCGGCCCCGGTCCGGACCCCACACCCGGTCACCGAGCTGGGTCAGCACGAACCGGATCGAGCCGACCATGTTGTCCCAGTTGACCCACTTGGGTCCGGTGAAGCCCGGATCGGCGAAGTGGTTCATGTCCTCGATGTGGCCCAACGCGATCTGCTGCAGGTCCACATCGGCGGCTGCGGCGTTGCTGCCGAACACCTTCAGCGCCGGCGGCAGCACCCGCAACAGGTTGGCCATGCTCACCCGCGGGTCGGTGGACACCTCGTTGAAGGCGGCCGACAGGCGGTTGATGTCGGCGATCCAGCTGCGGGTGTCGCTGCCCTGGATCGACGGGAACCTCTGCAGTTGGGCGGTGACCGCGCCGAGCGTGTTGATCAGTTCCACGATCGCGGCGGTGTTGTCGGTGAGTGTCATCAGCGCGGGCGCCGAGGATGCCAGCAGCTCGTTGATGGTGTCGCGGCGCCGATTGAGCTCGTCGGCCAGCGCGGCGGTGCGCTCCAGCATGATTCGGATCTCCCCGGAGCGTTGCGCCATCGCCGAGACCAGAGCGCGGGATTCGTGGACCAGCCGGGTCAACCCCTCGCCCTCGGGGCCGAGCGCCCCGCCGACGCCGTTGAGCACCCGGGTGAGGTTGCGGATGACGCCGCCGTTGACGAGCAGGGTGGTGGTCGCCAGCACCTGCTCGATGGTGGCGCCCGCCCTGGTGTCGTGCACCGGGATGCGGTCCCCGTCCGACAGCATGGCCCCGGCGGTGCCCGGGGGTGGGGGAGTGAGCGAGACGAACACGTCGCCGAGCGGTGTGGCCGACCGCAGTTCGGCGGTGGTGCCGACCGGCAGCCGCACCCGGTCGAGGATGCGCATTTGCACCAGCGCGGTGTAGTCGTGGGCGGTCATGCCCACCACTTCGCCGACGTCGGCGCCGCCGACACGCACCTTCGCCCGGTCGGGCAGGTTCAGGGCGTTGCCGAACTCGGCGGTCAGTTCGTAGGTGGGCCCGCTCAGCCCGGGCGCGAGCAGCGGCAGCTCCTCGACCCCGCCGGCGCAGCCGGCCACCAGGATCGACACCAGGCCCGCCGGAACGAGCCGCGCGACGAGACGGTTCGTGGGGTTTCTCATTGTTCGGCCAACCTCGTCATCGCCTCCAGCACCGAGGTCACCCCGAAGTCGGGGCCCAGATCGCGCATGGTGCCGGTGCGGCACCCGAGCTGACGCAGCCCGAGGATGTTGCAGACCTCCTTGGTCATCGAGCTGTCGAAGAACACCGAGTCGAAATGCGCACCCACCCGCAGCATTCCGTTCTTACCGTCGATCGCGTTGGACACGTTGTCGATGGCCAGCGGCGCGACGTCGAACGTCTCGGCGAGTTCGCGGCGGTAGTCCACCAGCGCCTCGGCCAGCCGGCCGGTGCTGTCCAGGCTCGCCTTGAGCTCGTCGCCGTGGGTGTCGAGCAGTTCGTTGATCCGGGTCAGCACGCTGTTGAGCCGGGCCCCGGTCTCCCCGCGGCCGATGCCCTGCTCGGCCAGCAGATCGGTGAGTTGGCGGACATACGAGCCGAATTCACGTACCTGCTGTTCGTTGCGGGCGGCCGCGTCGGTGAGCCGGGCCAGGTTGGTGATGATGGTGCGGATGTGTGTTTCGGTGGCGCCGCCGCCGTCGTCGCCGGTGCGCAGCGCCTCGGACAGCGCGGTGAGTGCCGATTTGATCTGCTCCCCGCTGGTCGAGGTGATGGCCGATGTCGACGCCAACAGGTCGGCCAGCGGCCCGCCGCCGTGTCCGTCACCGGACATGGCGCTGCCCAGTTTGTCCACCATCTTGAGCACCCGGTCGAACTCGATCGGGGTGCGGGTCGAGTCCGGGCCCAGCACCGCGCCGTCGGCCAACAGCGGGCCGCCGTCGTAGGGCGGGGTGAGCTCGATGTGGCGGTTGGTGAGGATCGACGTGCCCACCGTCACGGCGGTGACGTCGGCCGGCACCCGGGTGCCCGGTTGCAGTTCGATCCCGACCTCGACGTACGGTCCGCGGGGTTCGATCGAGGTCACCTTGCCCACCGGCATTCCGAGGATCGCGACCTCGTTGCCGACGTACAGCCCGATGGCGTTGTCGAAGTGCGCGGTGAACCGCAGCGGAGGAGGCGGTTCGGGCCGGACGATGTAGCCTCCGGCGATCGACAGCGCGACCACCGTGAGCACCACGGCCAACCGCAGCGTCTTACGGTTCATTCGCAGTCCTTGAAGTACTGGTAGCGTTCCGGCCATTTCCACTGCTCGGCGCGTCCGCTGATCGCGCACATCCAGGAATCCACCATCAGGCCGCCGGGCAGCATGAAGTCCAGGAACGGCCCGGTGCCCGTGGCGTTGGCGACGTTGCGCATCGAGATCGGCATGATCTGAAACAGGTTGCGCAACAACTCGTCATGGTCGCCGAGCATCGAGGTCACCTCGCGGATGTCGGCGAGCAGCTGGTCGATGTTGGCACGGTCGGCTCCCAGCACCTCGTCGGCGGTGACGATCAGGTCGGTCGCCGCCTGCAGCAGCCGCTCGACACCGGCGCGGCGCGCGACGATCTCGCCGGTGAGCTGTCGGCCCTGGGTGATCAGCGCCGCGAGATCGTCCTGTTGATCGCCGAGGATCCGCGCGACCTCGGCGGTGTTGCGCAGCAGCCGGCCGATCTGGTCGCGACGCTCAGAGATCACCGTGGCCAGGCTCTCCACATTGGCCAGCGCCTCGGGCAGCACCGCCGGAACGTCGGTGAGTTGTGCCGACAGCGCGGTCAGCGACTCGGCGAACCGTCGCGCATCGACGTCTTCGAAGGTCGTGGTCGCGTCGGTCAGCAGCTTCTGCGTCGACGCCGCAGGATTCGAGCAGCCATTCGCATTTCTCCGGGCCGCCGGCGATACCGACCACCCGCAGGCCCAACCGCTTTCCGATCTGGCAGACCAGCGATCCGACGCTGCCGGCGGCGGCGGTGACCACCAGCGTCTCGCCGGCCACCGGTTGGCAGACGTCGGTCAGGCCGCAGTACGCGGTGAGTCCCTGCAGGCCCAGCGGGCCCAGATAGGTCGACAGGGGGATATCGGGATACCGGCGCAGCGGCTCCCAGGCGCGGGCGGAGCCCACCCAGAACCGTTGCCAACCGCCCATACCGGTGACGAAGGTGCCGACCGGAAGGTCCGGGGCGTTGGACCGATCCACCACGCCCACGGTGATCCCGCGCATCACCTCGCCGAGCGGTTGAGCCGGCAGGTAACTGTCGTCCGCGTTCATCCACAGCCGCATCGAGGCCGGAACCATCAGGAAGATGTTGCGCACCAGCACTTCGCCGGACTTCGGTGCGCGCACCCGGGAGGTGCGGACCTCGAAGTGGTCGCGTTCGACGAGCCCGGTGGGGCGGGCGATCAGGTGCCAGGCGGTGTTCTCCGGGGGCTGTTCCGGGGCGGGATCCGGAGTCGGTGCCGGAGTTGGTGTCGGGTTCTACGGCAGGTTGGACACAGCGGGAACCACCCCCGGTTTCGGTGCGCATGCGGCAGCACACAAATTGGTTGAACAACCAATTAATATAGTGCAGCAGTCCCGGCGGCTCTCGTCTCGGCCGGAACGCACGCCGAACCCGGCCCGCTGCTGGGGCCCGCTGCTGGGGGCCGCTGCCGGGGGCCGGTCAGCCCTTGAGCAGCGCGACGACCTTCTCCTCGAGCGCGACCGGCTCCTCGGTGCGCGGGTCGACGACCTCGGTCTTGGGCAGCACCGCGGTCGGGTCGGAGAAGTCCCGGTAGGTCTTGTCGCCGGCCAAAAGATGCAGCAGATAACCGGTCAGCAGCGCCCGCACGATGCGCTGGGTGCGGCGGTCCGGGCCCGGCAATCCGACCACGCGGGCCAGGCGGCGGCCCTCGATCAACCCACCCGGCTCGGCCTTGGCGACGGCGCGCAGCGTCGCGGCGGGCCAGGCCCGGGCCAGCTCAACGGCGTTGGACCGCAACGTCATCGGGTCACCCGGTGCGCTGAGGATCAACCCGGGCACGGTCAGTGTCGCCGCGGGCTGCTCGGCCTGCGGCTTGGTGACCGACGGGAACAGCGCCGCCACCGCCTTCGGCTTGACCGGCAACCCGGCCGCGCAGAACACCGCCGCCGAGGCGCCGAATCCGTGGCCGAGGACCCCGAGCTTGGCCGGATGCACGCTGATCTGGCCCGGGCCGAGCCGAACGCTGGTGATGATCTCCAGGGCGGTGCCCAGGTCGAACGCGAAATCGAGCACCGACGGCGCGAACCCGGTCTCGGTGGCCGGCGCGGCGGCGACGATGCCCCAGGAGGCCAGGTGCTCGAGGGTGCCGTAGTACCGGTCGGCCCCGGCCAGCCAATCGTGTCCGAACGCCACCCCGGGCAGATTGAACCCGGACTCGGGGGTGTAGACCACGCCGGCCAGACCGGCGAACGCCAGATCGCCGCGCAGCACGCGGTGGGGCCCCCGCCGGGTCAGGGCCGCGAACAGCTTCTTCGTGCTCGCCACCCGATGACCGTAACACCGGCGGCGGGGCCGCCATGCGCCGTCGGCGAGGCGTGCCACCGGCGGATTTCTCCCGCGGTGTGAGCCCCGCCTCGGCTTTTCCGGGGGGACGACGCCGTCCACTAGGCTGGGTCGCTATGTGCGGAATCGTCGGCTACGTGGGCAAGCGGCCCGCTTGCGACATCGTCGTCGACGCCCTGCGCCGCATGGAGTACCGCGGCTACGACTCCTCCGGGATCGCGCTGGTCGACGGTCGTGGCGGGCTCACCGTGCGCCGCCGGGCCGGTCGGCTGGCCAACCTGGAGTCGGCGATCGCCGACACCGATCCGGCGCTGCTGTGCGGCAGCACCGGGCTCGGCCACACCCGCTGGGCCACCCACGGCCGCCCCACCGACCGCAACGCCCACCCCCACTGCGACACCACCGGCAAGTTCGCGATCGTCCACAACGGCATCATCGAGAACTACGCGTCGCTGCGCGCCGAGCTGGAGGCCGCCGGGGTGGACTTCAGCAGCGACACCGACACCGAGATCGCCGTGCACCTGGTGGCACGCCAGTATCTGCACGGGGACACCGCCGGCGACTTCCCGGCCTCCGTGCTGGCCGTGCTGCGCCGGCTGGAGGGCCATTTCACCGTCGTGTTCGCCTACGCCGATGAGCCGGGCACCATCGTCGCCGCCCGCCGCTCCACCCCGCTGGTGCTCGGGGTCGGCGAGGGGGAGATGTTCGTCAGCTCCGATGTGGCCGCGTTCATCGAGCACACCCGCGACGCGATCGAACTCGGCCAGGACCAGGCCGTCGTGGTCACCGCCGACGGATACCGCATCACCGACTTCGACGGCCGGGAGACCACCGACTACCGCGCGTTCCACATCGACTGGGACCTGTCGGCCGCGGAGAAGGGCGGCTACGAGTACTTCATGCTCAAGGAGATCGCCGAGCAGCCCGCGGCGGTCTCCGACACCCTGCTCGGTCATTTCGTCGACGGCCGCATCGTGCTCGACGAGCAGCGCCTGTCCGACCAGGAGTTGCGCGAGATCGACAAGGTCTTCATCGTCGCCTGCGGCACCGCCTACCACTCGGGGCTGTTGGCCAAGTACGCCATCGAGCACTGGACCCGCATCCCGGTCGAGGTCGAGCTGGCCAGCGAGTTCCGCTACCGCGACCCGGTGCTGGACCGCTCCACCCTGGTGATCGCCATCTCCCAGTCCGGCGAGACCGCCGACACCCTGGAGGCGGTGCGGCACGCCAAGACGCAGAAGGCCAAGGTGCTGGCCATCTGCAACACCAACGGCAGCCAGATCCCGCGGGAGTCCGACGCGGTGCTCTACACCCGCGCCGGGCCGGAGATCGGGGTGGCCGCCACCAAGACCTTCCTGGCCCAGATCGCCGCCAATTATCTGGTCGGTCTGGCGCTGGCGCAGGCTCGCGGCACCAAGTACCCGGACGAGGTGGCGCGCGAGTACCACCAACTGGAGTCGATGCCCGCGCTGGTGCAGCGGGTGCTGCAGACCACCGAGCCGGTCGCCGACCTGGCCCGGCGGTTCGCCTCCTCCTCGGCGGTGCTGTTCCTGGGCCGCCACGTCGGCTACCCGGTGGCGCTGGAGGGCGCGCTCAAGCTCAAGGAGCTGGCCTACATGCACGCCGAGGGCTTCGCCGCCGGCGAGCTCAAGCACGGCCCGATCGCGCTGATCGAGGAGGGCCTGCCGGTGATCGTGGTGATGCCGTCGCCGAAGAACGCCGGGGTGCTGCACGCCAAGCTGCTGAGCAACATCCGCGAGATCCAGGCCCGCGGCGCGATCACCATCGTCATCGCCGAGGAGGGCGACGAGGCGGTGCGCCCGTACGCCGACCACCTCATCGAGATCCCCGCGGTGTCGACGCTGCTGCAGCCGCTGCTGTCGACGATCCCGCTGCAGGTGTTCGCCGCCGGCGTCGCCCAGGCGCGGGGCTACGACGTGGACAAGCCGCGCAACCTGGCCAAGTCGGTCACCGTCGAGTAGTGCCGCGCCGGGTCGGAGGCTTCCGCAGCGAGTCCGCCCGGGCCCGTTTTCTCGCCGCCTACCGTCAGGCGCTGGCGCAGCTGCCGCCGATACATGAAAACCACGACGTGGCAACATTGTTCGGCACGGTACGGGTCTACCGCTTCGCCGGCGGGTGCACCGGCACCCCGGTGCTGTTGCTGCCGGGACGCAACGCGTCCACGCCGATGTGGCGCGACAACGTCGCGGCGCTGCTCGTACACCGGCCCGTCCTCGGTGTCGACCTGCTCGGCGAGGCGGGGATGTCGGTGCAGCGCAGGCCGATCACCGGCCCCGAGGACGAGGCGCAGTGGCTCGACGAGGCGCTGGCCGGCCTGGGGGTGGACCGGGTTCATCTGATGGGCGTGTCGATCGGCGGCTGGACGGTCACCAACTACGCGGCACGCCGGCCCGGCCGGGCCGCCTCACTGGTGCTGTTGGACCCGGTGCTCACCTTCGCCCCGATCGCCGCGCAGGCGGTGCTGGCCTCGCCGGCGCTGTTCGTGCCGGGTGTCCCGCAGCGGGTGCGGCGACGGGTGTTGAGCTGGATCGCCGGCGGCGCCGAACAGGTCGGCGCCGAGGCGGAGCTGATCGCCGCCGGCGCACGCGATTACGTGGTGCGTAAGGCGATGCCGACCCGGATCACCGACGAGCAGTTGCGCGGCCTGGACATCCCGGTGCTGGCGTTGATCGCCGGACGCAGCGTGATGCACGACGCGGCCCGTGCCGCCGAGCGGGCCGGAAAACTGTTGCGGCACGGTCGGGTGGAGCTGTGGCCGGACGCGTCACACGCGATCAACGGGGAGTACGCGGCCGAGATCGCGGCCCGGGCCGGGCGGTTCTGGGCCGAGATCGACCCGTGACTCGCGCGCCGCGAGGAACTCCGGCCGCGGTCGCTCGGCCGCGAACGGGTCGGTGAGCGCGTTCTCCACCGAGTTGAACACCAGGAAGATGTTCGACCGCGGGAACGGCGTGATGTTCGACGCCGACCCGTGCATCACGTTGGCGTCGAACCACAGCGCGGTGCCCGCCGGCCCGGTGAACTGGGTGATCCCGCACCGCTCGGCGATCCCGGTGAGCACCTCGCGGCTGGGCACCCCGATGTCCTGGCGGACCAGCGATCGGGCGTGGTGATTCTCCGGGGTGCGGCCCACACACGGGTAGAACGTGCGGTGCGAACCGGGCATCAGCATCAGCGGCCCGTTGTGGGAGTGGTTGTCGGTCAATGCGATCGAACACGACACCGCGCGGATAGCCGGCATCCCGTCCTCGGCGTGCCAGGTCTCGAAATCGGAGTGCCAGTAGAAGCCGGCGCCGGTGAAGCCGGGCATGAAGTTGATCCGCGCCTGGTGGATGTAGACCTCGCTGCCGAGCAGTTGGCGGGCCACCGGCAGCACCGTGTCGAGCCGGATCACCTGGGCGATCAGGTCGCTCAACAGATGCGGCTGGAACACCGAACGCACGCCCCCGCCGGGTTCGCGGATGACGCGGGGATCGTCGCCGGGCAACCGGTCGCCGAGCCGCTCGAGTTCGCGGCGCAGCGGGGGCAGCCAGTCGTCCGGCACGGTGGCGGGTCGACTCACGTAGCCCTGCTCGGCGAAGCCGTGCAGGGCGGCCTGATCCAGCGGGCCGTCGTACGCGGTGCCCCATACCGTCGGTTCGATGCGGGGGATCGGCGGGGCCGGACGGTCGAGCCGGGTGGGGTAGTTGTCGATCACGGTCATGCTGCGGGTTGCGGGGGTGGATACGAGCCGGTCTCGTCGTGCACTTCCTGCCCGGTCACCGGGGGGTTGAACACGCAGAACATCCTCAGCTGCTCCGCGCACTCGACCCGGTGCCGCTCATGTCCGTCGAGCAGATACATCGTCCCGGGCGCGAGCCGGTACTGCTCGCCGGTCTCCAGGTCGGTCAGGGTGCCGGACCCTTCCACGACCCACACCGCTTCGACGTGGTAGCGGTAGTGGAATTCGCAGACCGCGCCGGGCTGGATCGTGGTCTCGTGGAACGAGAAGCCGACGCCGTCGTTGGCGAGGATGATTCGCTTGGAGCGCCAGGCCCCACCGGACACATCGCGCTCGGTGCCGGTGATCTCCTCGGTGGTACGGACAATCATGGTGTGCTCCCGGGGTTGTCGGTTCAGGCGGCCGTCACCGCGACGGCTTCGGCGAGAATGTCCAGGCCCGCGGTCAGTTCGGACTCGGAGATCGTCAGGGGTGGAAGGATCTTGGCGACCTCATCGGCCGGGCCGCTGGTCTCCATCAGCAGGCCGCGGTCGAACGCGGCCCGGCATACCGCCGCGGCACGCCCGTCCTGGTCGAACTTCAGACCCTGTGCCATTCCGCGCCCGCGGACGCAGATCCCGTCGTAGGTGGCGGCGATGCAGTCCAGCCGGTCGCGGACGAGCTTGCTCTTGGCGATCGTCTCGTTGGTCAGTTCGTCGGTTGCCCAATAGGTTTCCAGCGCCTTGGTGGCGGTGACGAAGGCCGGGTTGTGGCCGCGGAAGGTTCCGTTGTGCTCACCGGGCGACCAGACGTCGAGTTCGCGGCGGAACAGGGTGAGCGCCAGGGGCAGCCCGTAGCCGCTGATCGACTTCGACAGCGTGACGATATCGGGCACGATGCCGGCCACCTCGAAGCTGAAGAACGGCCCGGTGCGGCCGCAGCCCATCTGCACGTCGTCGACGATCAGCAGGATGCCGCGCTGCCGACACAGCCGGGCCAGTTCCTGCAGCCACTCGACCCGTGCGGCGTTGAGGCCGCCCTCGCCCTGCACGGTCTCCACGATCACCGCCGCGGGCAGGTTGATCCCGCTGCCGGCGTCGTCGAGCACCCGGGCGAACCAGTGGAAGTCCTCGGTGGCCCCACCGAAGTAGTTGTCGTAGGGCATCGGGGTGGCGTGCGCCAGCGGCACCCCGGCGCCGGCGCGTTTCATGGAATTGCCGGTCACCGACAGCGCGCCCAGGGTCATGCCGTGAAACGCGTTGGTGAAGCTGACGATCGTCTCGCGCCCGGTGACCTTGCGGGCCAGTTTGAGGGCCGATTCCACCGCGTTGGTCCCGGTCGGCCCGGGGAACATCACCTTGTAGTCCAGCCCGCGGGGCTCCAGGATCAGCCGCGAGAACGTCTCGAGGAAACGCTGTTTGGCGGTGGTCGCCATGTCCAGCGAATGCACGATGCCGTCGGAGGCCAGGTAGTCGAGCACGGCGGCCTTGAGGATCGGGTTGTTGTGCCCGTAGTTGAGCGCGCCGGCGCCGGCGAAGAAGTCCAGGTAGCGGTGCCCGCCGGTATCGGTGACCCAGGCGCCGCGCGCGGTGCGCATCACCGTCGGCCAACCGCGGCAGTAGCTGCGCACCTCCGACTCCACGGTGGCGAACACCTCGGGCAACTCGGTGTGTTCGGGGCCGGCGATCTCGTCGTGCATCAGCGTCATTGATGTCTCCGTTCCGGGTTGTTCGGGTGCCGGGTGATCGGGCCGATCCGCAGCATGGGTTCGTCCTCGTGGCCGCCGTCCAAATCCAGCAGGTCGGCGCCGAATCGCGGTTGTTCGGTGATCGGCACACCGTGGCGGCGGGCCAGCGCCCCGAACAATGCGCGTGACGACGAATTACTCGGCGCGACAGTCGCTTCCACGGTCACCGGACCGCCGTCGCGGTCGGCGCATACCCGCGCGACCAGTGCGTCGAGCATCGCGCCGCCCAGTCCACGGCCCTGGGCGGCCGGATCCACCGCGACCTGCCAGACGAACAGCACCTCCGGCCGGGCCGGCGGATGATATCCGGTGATGTACCCGAGCAGCGCTCCCGTGGCCGGGGCGTCGGCCACGATCGAGGTGGCGGCGAAATCGGTGGCCCACAGCAGATAGGCGTAGGTGGAGTTGACATCCAGCACCCCGGTCCGCTCGGCCAGTCGGCGCATCCCGATCGCGTCGGTGTCGACGGGGCTGCGTAGCCGAATCCCGGGGAGCCGAACCCCGGTCGGTCCGAGAGTCGGCTCAACCACATTCATGACAGTTAGCTGTTCACCACCGATCAAGCTTTTCGTACCACTGCGTCAACGTCATCGGCAGGTCCGACACAAGCACAGGCGGGTGTGTCGATTCAACCTGCCGACGTGTCAGCTAAGTCCGTCGACCAGAGGAAATCCAGCCGTTGTCCAGTGCAAAGGACCGTTTTCGGCGAGTGGCGAGGCCCAGACGCATCGTTATCAAATCGTGATATTTGCTGACGGCCGGAATTGATTAGCTGGTGCACTGAATCTGCTGGACAGTGGGGGTCGGCGGTGTTGCGGACACGCCTCGCCCGCCGGGACCCCGCCATCGGTGAGCAACCATGCCATCCTGACCGTGATGCGGTACTACTACACGGCTGAGCAAATTCGCCAGGCGGAGGCGCCACTGTTGGCCGGCCTCCCCGACGGGGCGTTGATGCGGCGTGCCGCGTTCGGGCTGTCGGTGGCGATCGCCCGGGAACTGCGACGCCGCACCGGCGGGGTGACCGGACGGAGGGTGTGCGCGGTCGTCGGCAGCGGAGACAACGGCGGGGACGCGCTCTGGGCGGCCACCTTCCTGCTGCGCCGCGGCGCCGGGGGCGCCGCCGTGCTGCTCAACCCCGACAAGGCGCATAAGAAGGGGTTGGCGGCGTTCCTCCGCGCCGGCGGGCGCGTGGTCGAAACCGTGCCGCCCGGAACCGATCTCGTCATCGACGGGGTGGTCGGCATCTCCGGGTCGGGGCCGCTGCGGCCCAACGCCGCCGAGGTGTTCGCCGCCGTCGACGCCGCGGGGATCCCGGTGGTCGCGGTCGACATCCCCAGCGGAGTCGACGTGCACACCGGAGCGGTGAGCGGTCCGCACGTCAACGCCGTCCTGACAGTGACCTTCGGCGGGCTCAAACCCGTGCACGCCCTGGGCCCGTGCGGCCGCGTCGAACTCGTCGACATCGGACTGGATCTCGGCCCCACCGAGCTGCGCGGGTTCGACGCCGCCGATGTGGTCGCCCGCTGGCCGGTCCCCGGGCCGCGGGACGACAAGTACACCCAGGGCGTCACCGGCGTCATCGCCGGCTCGGCCACCTACCCGGGGGCGGCGGTGCTGTGCACCGGGGCGGCGGTGGCCGCCACCTCCGGCATGGTCCGCTACGCCGGCACCGCGACCGCGCAGGTGCTCGCCGCCTGGCCCGAGGTGATCGCCGCGCCGAGCGCGGAGGCGTCCGGGCGGGTGCAGGCCTGGGCGGTCGGGCCCGGGATGGGCACCGACACCGCGGCCGCCGACGAACTGCGCTTCGCGCTGGGCACCGACCTGCCGGTGATCGTCGACGCCGACGGGCTCACCCTGCTGGCCGCCGACCCGAACCTGGTCGCCGACCGCGACGCCCCGACCGTGCTCACCCCGCACGCCGGCGAGTTCGCCCGGCTGGCCGCCGGTGTGGGCATGGAGGTCCTCGACGACCGGGTGACCGCCGCCCGCGAACTGGCCGACCGTTATCGGGCCGTGGTGCTGCTCAAGGGGCATGTCACCGTCATCGCCGACCCGGCCGGGCCGGTCTACCTCAACCCGGCCGGCGGATCCTGGGCCGCCACCGCCGGCTCCGGCGACGTGCTCTCCGGCATCATCGGCGCATTGCTGGCCGCCGGCATCCCGCCCGCCGAGGCCGCAGCCATGGCGGCGTTCGTGCACGCCCGGGCGGCCAACCTGTCGGCCGCCGACCCCGGTCCCCGACCCACCCCGACCTCCGCCTCGCGCATCCTGGCCCACATCCGGCCCGCGCTGGCCCAGCTGTAACCGAACGGCACCCGCCGCTACCCGAAAGGACTGTCATGCCGCACCGCCGCCACCGTCACGGCTCGCTGATCGCCCCCGCCTACACCGGCCGGCTCGCCACCACGCCGGTGCCCATGCTGAGGCTGCCCGACGATCCGATGGAACCCGCTGCGGCCTACCGCTACATCCACGACGAGCTCATGCTCGACGGCAGCTCCCGGCTCAACCTCGCGACGTTCGTCACCACCTGGATGGAGCCCGAGGCCGAGAAGCTGATGGCCCAGACGTTCGACAAGAACATGATCGACAAGGACGAGTACCCGGCCACCGCCGCCATCGAGCAGCGCTGCGTGTGCATGGTCGCCGATCTGTTCCACGCCGAGGACCTGCGCGACGACGACCCGACGTCGGCCACCGGGGTGTCGACCATCGGCTCCAGCGAGGCGGTGATGCTGGCCGGGCTGGCGCTGAAATGGCGCTGGCGCGACCGCGTCGGCGACGGCTGGAAGGGCCGCACCCCCAACCTGGTGCTGGGCGCCAACGTCCAGGTGGTGTGGGAGAAGTTCTGCCGGTACTTCGACGTCGAACCGCGCTACCTGCCCGTGGAACCGGGCCGCTACGTCATCACCCCGCAGCAGGTGCTCGACGCCGTCGACGAGGACACCATCGGCGTGGTCGGCATCCTCGGCACCACCTTCACCGGTGAGCTGGAGCCGATCGGCGAGATCTGCGCGGCGCTGGACAAACTCGCCGCCGACGGCGGCCCGGACGTCCCGGTGCACGTCGACGCCGCCAGCGGCGGGTTCGTGGTGCCGTTCCTGCACCCGGAGCTGGAGTGGGACTTCCGCCTGCCGCGGGTGGTGTCGATCAACGTCTCCGGCCACAAGTACGGCCTGACCTATCCGGGCATCGGATTCGTGGTGTGGCGCAGCGCCGAGCACCTGCCCGAGGGGCTGGTCTTCCACGTCAACTACCTCGGCGGCGACATGCCGACCTTCACCCTGAACTTCTCCCGCCCCGGCAACCAGGTCGTCGGCCAGTACTACAACTTCCTGCGACTGGGCCGCGGCGGCTACTCCCGGGTGATGCACGCGCTGTCCGACACCGCGCGCTGGCTGGCCGACCAGCTCGCCGAGACCGGGCGCTTCGAGGTGATCTCCGACGGCAGCGGCATCCCGGTGGTCGCGTTCCGGCTGTCCGGCGACCCGGGCTTCTCCGAGTTCGACCTGTCCCATGCGCTGCGCACGCACGGCTGGCAGGTGCCGGCCTACACCATGCCGGACAACGCCACCGACGTCGCGGTGCTGCGGGTGGTGGTGCGCGAGGGGTTCTCGGCCGACCTGGCCCGGGCGCTGTTCGACGACATCCGCACCGAGCTGGGCCGGCTGGAACGGCTCAAGCCGGGCGGCCAGTTCGACGACCTCCAGCCGTTCGCGCACTGAGCGGCTGAGCCGCCCGGGCGGGCTGAGCTGCGCAGATGCCGCCGGCGGGCCGATCCGCGGGGGGCGGTGCGGGGCGTCTGGGACAATCGGCCGTGGTGAACACGACCCAGCTGACGTCGTCCGCGACCGCCGAGGCGGTGGTGGACCTCGACGCCATCGCCCACAACGTGCGGCTGCTGCGCAGCCACGCCGGCTCCGCCGGGTTGATGGCGGTGGTGAAGGCCGACGGCTACGGCCACGGTGCCACCGAGGTCAGCCGGGTCGCCCTGGCGGCGGGTGCGACCGAGCTCGGGGTCGCCACCATCGGCGAGGCGCTGGCGCTGCGCGCCGACGGTGTCACCGCGCCGATCCTGGCCTGGCTGCATCCGCCCGGTGCGGACTTCGCCGCGGCGCTGCAGGCCGATGTGCAGATCGCGGTGTCGTCGGCGCGGCAGTTCCAGGAGGTGCTCGACGCCGTCGAACGCACCGGGCGCCCGGCGACGCTGACCATCAAGGCCGACACCGGGTTGAGCCGCAACGGCGTTGGCCCGGCGGCCTATTCGGCGCTGCTGCCCGCGGTCAAGCGGGCGGTGGCCGACGAGGCGGTGCGGCTGCGCGGTCTGATGTCGCACCTGGTGCACGGCGACGAGCCGCAACACCCGCTCAACTCCGTTCAGGGCCAGCGACTCAGCGCGATGCGTGCCGAAGCCGCCGAACACGGCCTGGAGTACGAGGTGGTGCACCTGAGCAACTCGCCGGCGGCGCTGACCAGGCCCGACCTGGTGTTCGACATGATCCGCCCCGGTATCGCGATCTACGGGCAGACCCCGATCCCGGAACACGGGGATTTCGGGCTCAAGCCCGCAATGACACTGAAATGCCCGGTGGCGCTGGTGCGTTCGCTGCGAGCCGGTGACGGGGTGTCCTACGGGCACACCTGGGTCGCCGACCGCGACACCACCGTCGGGCTGATCCCGATCGGTTACGCCGACGGGGTATTCCGAAACCTCTCCGGCCGCATCGAGGTGATGATCAACGGCAGGCTGCGCCCCGGGGTCGGGCGCATCTGCATGGACCAGTTCGTCGTCGATCTCGGCCCGGACAGCGATGTGTCCGAGGGCGACGAGGCCATCCTGTTCGGGCCCGGTGACCGGGGGGAGGTCACCGCCCAGGACTGGGCGGATCTGCTCGGCACCATCAACTACGAGGTGGTCACCAGCCCGCGGGGGCGGGTGGTGCGCACCTATCGAGGCACCCGACCGGCAGGGCGGACTCGTTGAGCGAAGCTGGAATCGGCTCCCGCAGAAGGTGGTTGGCGGGCGCGGCGGGGGTATCGGCCGTCGGCGCCGCCGCCGCGCTGTCGCTGGCGCGCGGTCTGCGCCGCCGCGGCCGCGTCGAAGACCCCCACCGCGACGAGAACTTCGACCTTCTCGATGTGGACCGCAGCGCGGTCGTGACCACCCCGGACGGGGTGGATCTCGCGGTGCGTGAGGTGGGGCCGCCGGACGCGCCGCTGACGGTGGTGTTCGCGCACGGCTTCTGCCTGAACATGGGCGCGTTTCACTTCCAGCGCGCCCGGCTGGGCCGCGAGCTCGGCGCCAACGTGCGCATGGTGTTCTACGACCAGCGCGGCCACGGGCGGTCCGGTCAGGCCCCGCCGGACACCTACACCGTCGAACAGCTGGGCCGCGACCTGGAGACCGTGCTGACGGTGTGCGCCCCGCGCGGGCCGGTGGTGCTGGTCGGCCATTCGATGGGCGGGATGACGGTGCTGTCGCACGCCCGCCAGTACCCGCACCGCTATCCCAGCCGGGTGGTGGGCGCGGCGGTGCTCGCCTCGGCGGCCGAAGGGGTGACCCGTTCCCCGATCGGCGAGATCCTGCGCAACCCGGCGCTGGAAACGGTCCGGTTCCTGGCCCGCTACGCCCCCAGGGCGGTCCACCGCACCCGAGGCGCCGCCAAGTCGGTGATCGCGCCGATCCTGCGCGCCGCGTCCTACGGCGACGAGAACACGAGCCCGAGCGTCGTCGCCTTCTCGGCGCAGATGATGCACGACACCCCGATCCCCACCCTGGTCGAGTTCCTCCACGCGCTCGAGGTGCACGACGAGACCGAAGGGCTGACCACCTTGGCGAAGGTGCCGACGTTGATCGCGTGCGGTGACAGGGATCTGCTCACCCCGCTGTCGTACTCCCGGGAGATGGCCGCCGCGCTGCCCGACTGCGAGTTCGTCGTGGTCGGCGGGGCCGGGCACCTGGTGCAGCTGGAACGTCCGGAGATCATCAACGACGCGCTGGTCCGGTTGGTGCGGCGGGCGACCCCGTCCCGGTTCGACGCGTTCACCCGGCGGGTGCGGGAGCGGGTGAACCGCCATGGCTGAGCCGCGCGGCGCCGGGGGCAGCGCGCAGCTGCCGACCCCCGAGGACACCATCGCGCTGGGTGTTCGGCTGGGCCGCGAACTGCGGGCCGGCGACGTGGTGGTGCTGTCCGGTCCGCTGGGGGCGGGAAAGACGGTGTTGGCCAAGGGGATCGCGCAGGCCCTCGACGTCGAGGGCCCGGTGATCTCCCCGACGTTCGTGCTGGCGCGGGTGCACCGGCCGCGGCGGCCCGGCGGTCCGGCGATGATCCACGTCGATCTGTACCGGCTGCTCGACGAGGCCGAGGTGGACCTGGCGGCCGAGCTCGACTCGCTGGATCTGGACACCGATCTCGATGACGCGGTGGTCGTCGTGGAATGGGGGGAGGGGGTGGCCGAACGGTTGTCGGATCGCCACCTCGACATCCGCCTGGAACGCAGCCCCGACAGCGAGGCGCGCACCGCGGTCTGGCAGTGGAGCACACCGTGACACAACTGATCCTGGTGATCGACACGGCCACACCGGCGGTGACCGCCGCGGTGGTGCGCCGCGACGACAGTGCGCCCGACGCACCGCTGGACGTGCTCGCCGAACGGGTCACCGTCGACGCCCGGGCGCACGCCGAACGGTTGACCCCCAACGTGGTCGGCGCCCTGGCCGACGCCGGCATCGCGGCCGCCGACCTGAACGCGGTGGTGGTGGGCTGCGGTCCCGGCCCGTTCACCGGGCTGCGGGTCGGGATGGCCACCGCGGCGGCGTTCGGGCACGCGCTGGGCATCCCGGTGTACGGGGTGTGCAGCCTCGACGGCATCGGGATCGAGACCAGCGGCGAGGTGCTGGTGGTCACCGACGCCCGCCGCCGCGAGGTGTACTGGGCGCGCTACCGCGACGGGGTGCGCGTCGCCGGGCCGGCCGTCAACGCCCCCGCCGACGTCGAGGGCGCGGTCGACGCGTTCGCCGGCCCGCCGATGTACCCGACGCCGACCGGCCTGGTGCGCGCGGTCGGCGACTTCTCCGCCGAACCGGCACCGCTGGTGCCGTTGTATCTGCGCCGGCCCGACGCCAAACCGCCGACCCGGCGCGGGACGGTGAGCCGATGAGCGAGACCGGCCCGGCGCAGATCGTCTACGACAAACTCACCCCGGCCGACGCCGCGCGCTGCGCCGAGCTGGAACGGCAGCTGTTCGACGGCGACGACCCCTGGCCCGAACGCGCCTTTCTGGCCGAACTGCGGTCGCGCCACATTCACTACGTGGCCGCCCGGGTGCGGGTACCCGAGGGCGAGCGGCTGGTCGGCTACGGCGGCATCGCCCGGCTGGGCCGCGCCAAACCGTACGAGTACGAGATCCACACCATCGGCGTCGACCCCGCCTACCAGGGCCGCGGCATCGGCCGCGGGCTGCTGACCCGGCTGCTGGACTGGGCCGCCGACGGTACCGTCTTCCTCGAGGTCCGCACCGACAACACCCCGGCGATCAAGCTGTACGAGAGCGTCGGGTTCGTCACCGTGGGCCTGCGGCGCCGCTACTACCGGGTCAGCGGTGCGGACGCCTATACGATGCGGCGGGACCCGACATGACGATCATCCTGGCCATCGAGACCTCCTGCGACGAGACCGGCGTGGGCATCGCCGAGCTGAGCCCCGACGGCAGCGTCCGGCTGCTCGCCGACGAGGTCGCCTCCAGCGTCGACGAACACGCCCGGTTCGGCGGGGTGGTGCCCGAGATCGCGTCCCGGGCGCATCTGGAGGCGCTCGGACCCGCGATGCGCCGTGCGCTGGCCGCCGCCGGGATCGAGCGGCCCGACGCCGTGGCGGCCACCATCGGACCCGGTCTGGCCGGCGCGCTGCTGGTCGGGGTGGCGGCGGCGAAGGCCTACGCGGCGGCCTGGGGGGTGCCGTTCTACGCGGTCAACCACCTCGGCGGGCATCTGGCCGCCGACGTCTACGAGCACGGTCCGCTGCCGGAGTGCGTGGGCCTGCTGGTGTCGGGCGGGCACACCAACCTGCTGCACGTGCGGTCGCTGGGCGAGCCGATCGTCGAACTCGGCGGCACCGTCGACGACGCCGCCGGTGAGGCCTACGACAAGGTGGCCCGCCTGCTGGGCCTCGGCTATCCGGGCGGCCGGGTGCTCGACGAGTTGGCCCGCACCGGGGACCGGGAGGCGATCGTGTTCCCGCGCGGGATGTCCGGCCCGCGCGACGACCCGTATGCGTTCAGCTTCTCCGGGCTCAAGACCGCGGTGGCCCGCTACGTCGAACGGCACCCCGACGCGTCGTCGGCCGACATCGCCGCCGGGTTCCAGGAATCGGTGGCCGACGTGCTCACCGCCAAGGCCGTGCGCGCCTGCACCGACCTCGGGGTGTCGACGCTGCTGATCGCCGGCGGGGTGGCGGCCAACTCGCGGCTGCGCGAGCTGGCCGAACAGCGCTGCGCGGCGGCCGGGATCACGCTGCGCATCCCGCGACCGCGGCTGTGCACCGACAACGGGGCGATGATCGCCTCGTTCGCGGCGCATCTGATCGCCGCCGGTGCCGCGCCGTCGCCGCTGGACGTGGCCAGCGATCCGGGGCTGCCGGTGATCCAGGGGCAGGTCGCGTGACCGGCGGCCCCGCGGACGGCGCGCGGGACGCGGACTCGGTGGAACTCGCAGCGCTGGCCGACCGGCTGGCGATCACCGAGTTGCTGTACCGCTACGCCGAGCTGGTCGACGCCGGGGACTTCGACGGGGTGGGTGCGCTGCTGGCCCGGGCCCGGTTCGGTCCGGACGGGCCGGGGGAGCAGGGCGTGACCGGTGCCGGGGCGATCGCCGCGCTGTTCGCCGCCACCACCCGCCGCTATCCCGGCCACGGCAACACCCCGCGCACCCGCCACCTGGTGCTCAACCCGATCGTCGAGCTGCGCGGCCCCGATGCGGCGGCCGCCCGGTCGACGTTCTGCGTGGTGCAGCAGACCGAGACGGTGCCGCTGCAGCCGATCGTCGTCGGCCGCTACGCCGACACGTTCGCCCGGGACCGGTCCGCCGACAGTCCGCATCGCGGCTGGTATTTCGCCGAGCGTCGGGTCGCGGTCGAGATGGTCGGCGACGTGTCGGCGCACCTGGCCGTGGATCCGCGCGACTTCGGTGGTCAGGCACTGGGGCGACCTTGAGTGCTAGCACTCTCGTGTATAGAGTGCTAGGTGGCAGGCGGTCCACCTCCCTGCGCCGGCACCCGCGACGACGGCGCGAGGACCGGGACGCTGTGCCGAACACCTAGTAGATCCGACATCCGGGATCACCCGGATCGACACCCGAACTAGTGGAGGGCTCCATCGTGGCGAGCGTGAACATCAAGCCACTCGAGGACAAGATCCTCGTACAGGCCAACGAGGCCGAGACCACGACCGCGTCCGGTCTGGTCATTCCGGACACCGCCAAGGAGAAGCCGCAGGAGGGCACCGTCATCGCCGTCGGCCCGGGCCGCTGGGACGAGGATGGCGAGAAGCGGATTCCGCTGGACGTCAAGGAAGGCGACACGGTCATCTACAGCAAGTACGGCGGCACCGAGATCAAGTACAACGGCGAGGAGTACCTGATCCTGTCCGCTCGCGACGTGCTGGCGGTCGTCACCAAGTAATCCACCATGTCCGCCCCGGTGATCTCCCGCGTCGCAGCGTGGCAGATCCCGGGGCGGCATGCGTAGTGAGGAAGCCATGAGCAAGCTGATTGAGTTCAACGAACATGCGCGCCAGGCGATCGAGGAGGGCGTCGACAAGCTCGCTGACGCGGTGCGGGTCACGCTCGGTCCGCGTGGCCGGCATGTGGTGTTGGCCAAGGCCTACGGCGGGCCCGTCGTCACCAACGACGGCGTGACGATCGCACGTGAGATCGAGCTCGAGGATCCGTTCGAGAACCTCGGCGCCCAGCTGGTGAAGTCGGTCGCCACCAAGACCAACGACGTGGCCGGTGACGGCACCACCACCGCGACGGTGCTGGCGCAGGCGCTGGTGCGCGGGGGCCTGAAGAACGTCGCCGCCGGAGCGAACCCGATCGCGCTGGGCGCCGGCATGGCCAAGGCCGCCGACGCGGTGTCGGAGGCGCTGCTGGCCGCGGCCACCCCGGTGTCGGGCAAGGAGGCCATCGCCCAGGTCGCCACGGTGTCGTCGCGGGATCCGCACATCGGCGATCTGGTCGGCGAGGCGATGACCAAGGTGGGCAACGACGGCGTCGTCACCGTGGAGGAGTCCTCGACGCTGGACACCTACCTGGAGATCACCGAGGGTGTCGGCTTCGAGAAGGGCTACATCTCGGGCTACTTCGTCACCGACTTCGATCGCCAGGAGGCGGTGCTCGAGGACGCGCTGGTGCTGCTGCACCGGGAGAAGATCAGCTCGCTGCCCGACCTGCTGCCGCTGCTGGAGAAGGTGGCCGAGGCCGGCAAGCCGCTGCTGATCGTCGCCGAGGACGTCGAGGGCGAGGCGCTGTCGACCCTGGTGGTCAACGCGATCCGCAAGACGCTCAAGGCCGTCGCGGTCAAGGCCCCGTACTTCGGTGATCGCCGCAAGGCGTTCCTGGAGGACCTCGCGATCGTCACCGGCGGTCAGGTGGTCAACCCGGATGTGGGCCTGGTGCTGCGCGAGTGCGGCCTGGAGGTGCTGGGCAAGGCCCGCCGCGTGGTGGTCACCAAGGACACCACCACCATCGTCGACGGTGGTGGCAGCAAGGAGGCCATCGAGCAGCGCGCCAACCAGTTGCGCCGCGAGATCGAGGACGCCACCTCCGACTGGGACCGCGAGAAGCTCGAGGAGCGGCTGGCCAAGCTGGCCGGCGGTGTCGCGGTGATCAAGGTCGGTGCGGCCACCGAGACCGCGCTCAAGGAGAAGAAGGAGAGCGTCGAGGACGCGGTCGCCGCGGCCAAGGCCGCCGTCGAGGAGGGCATCGTCGCCGGCGGTGGGTCGGCGCTGGTGCGCGCCCGCAAGGCGGTCGACAAGCTCAAGGAGACGCTGTCCGGTGACGAGCGCACCGGCGCCGAGGTGTTCGCGGCCGCGCTGTCGGCGCCGCTGTACTGGATCGCCACCAACGCCGGCCTCGACGGCCACGTCGTGGTCGACAAGGTCGCCGAACTGCCCGAGGGGCAGGGCTTCAACGCCGCGACCCTGGAGTACGGCGACCTGGCGGCCCAGGGCGTCGTCGACCCGGTCAAGGTGACCCGCTCGGCGGTGATGAACGCGGCCTCGGTCGCCCGGATGGTGCTGACCACCGAGACCGCGGTGGTCGAGAAGCCGGAGGAGGAGCCGGCCGACGCGCACGGCCACCACGGCCACGTTCACTGAGTCGGTCCAAGAGAACACCCCCGGTCGCGACGACCGGGGGTGTTTTTCGTATCGACGGAGTTACGCATGTGGCAAGCCAAATCGATGGCCCGGACTCGGCTCGGCGCGAGGGCTCGGCCCGGGTGGTGGACGTTCGCGGAGTCTCGCCGGAGAGACCCGGGTACGTCGCCGGGACGACGGCGGTCCATGCGGCGCCCGGACGCGCTGAACCGCCGGGCCGGCCGCGATCCGCGGACAATCGGTCACCTCGGTTTGGCGGTCGACCGGTCCACCGGCTAGCCTGTTCGTCGTGACGATGGGTGTTCGTACCTATTTTTGGCGCTTTATGTGGGCTCCGGGTGGAGCCGACCGAGCGCCACGCTGACGCGCACCCACCCGGAGCCCAAGGCAGTGACCCCCGGTCGCTGCCTTTCGTTGTGAAAAGGGCACCGGGCCGAGCCAGGTGCCCCACCGGAAGAAAGGCACCTGCAACAGATGAACCCACCGCAGACCGTCGCAGCACCGGTTACCTCGGATCGGCGTGTCCGCAAGTTCGCCGCCATCCCCAGCCCGCATGAGGTGCTCAGCGAGTTCCCGCTGGGCGCCCGCCGCGCCGAACGGGTGCTGCGCGATCGCGAGCAGATCGCCGACATCCTCGCCGGCCGCGACGACCGGCTGCTGGTCGTGGTGGGGCCGTGCTCGGTACACGATCCGGCCGCGGCGCTCGACTACGCCAGCCGGCTGGTCAAGGTCGCCGACGAGCTCTCCGACCGGCTCAAGATCGTCATGCGGGTGTACTTCGAGAAGCCGCGCACCACGATCGGCTGGAAGGGCCTGATCAACGACCCGGGCATGGACGGCAGCTTCGACGTGGCCCGCGGGTTGCGCATCGCCCGGCAGCTGCTGCTCGACATCGTCGACATCGGCCTGCCGGTCGGCACCGAGTTCCTCGAGCCGACCAGCCCGCAGTACATCGCCGACGCGGTGGCGTGGGGGGCGATCGGTGCGCGTACCACCGAATCGCAGGTGCACCGCCAGCTGGCGTCCGGGCTGTCGATGCCGGTCGGGTTCAAGAACGGCACCGACGGCAACATCCAGGTCGCCGTGGACGGGGTGAAGGCGGCCGCCGCCCAGCACGTCTTCTTCGGCATGGACGATCTGGGCCGCGGTGCGGTGGTCTACACCGAGGGCAACGAGGACTGCCACGTGATCCTGCGCGGCGGTACCGGCGGGCCGAACTACGACGCCGAGACGGTGCGGGCGACCGCGGACAAGTTGACCGCCGCCGGGCTGCCCGGGCGCGTCGTCATCGACTGCAGCCACGCCAACTCCGGCAAGGACCACGTGCGCCAGGCGCAGGTGGCCGCCGAGGTGGCGCAGCTGGTGCGGGACGGGCTGCCGATCAGCGGCGTGATGCTGGAGAGCTTCCTGGTCGCCGGGGCACAGTCGCCCGACGCCCGGCCGCTGACCTACGGGCAGTCGGTCACCGACAAGTGCATGGACTGGGACACCACCGCGCAGGTGCTGCGCATCCTGGCCGGCAGCGAATAATCAACCGTTCGCCGGCCGGATAACCGGAACCCCCACCCGCGCCGGGTGGGGGTTCCGCTGTCTTACGAAGCGCGCCGGATGCCGCGCTTGAGCAACAACTCTCGTTCGGACTCCGACAGCCCGCCCCAGATCCCGTAGGGCTCACCGACCCGCAGGGCGTGGTCGCGGCACTGGGCGATGACCGGGCACTTGAAGCACATCTCCTTGGCGCGCTTCTCGCGCTGGGCCCGGGCGCGTCCGCGTTCGCCGTCGGGGTGGAAGAACACCGACGAATCAACGCCTCGGCAGAGCCCTTTCATCTGCCAATCCCAAAGATCTGCATTCGGTCCGGGGAGTTGCTGCGGCTGCGGCATTTGAAAAAACCCTTCCTGCACACCCATTTCGCGCAAATTCGCGAGTGCGGGGATTCGTGGCACCTACCGAGCACCGTCGCCGATGACTAACTCGTGGTCAGTAAATTAGGGGCGCGGCGGAAATCCCGTCAATAGCCGGGGCCGCCCGCGGGCCGCATAACCGCAGGCCAAGAATTTACCTCACGTTCATCATTGAAACCGCCGCGCACACGATGACCATGTCTCGGCAGTCGCGGTGGAAGCTGTTTGTCCTGATCGGCCGATAGGCGATCAACGGCAAACCGAATTCCCGGTGACACCCGGTTACCTGCCATTAACACGCCGACCATCAACTATTAACCGATGTGATTTCGGCCCGAGTGTGTTGATACCGTCGCCGCACCGATGATCGACGACCTGTCCGCCACCCTGGCCGCCGCCGCCTTCGGTGACGCTCCGGGAACGTGGCCACTGCCGGCGGCGGTGATGCCGCGACAGCGCTGGTTGCGCGCGGTCGCCGCCGGGGGCCAGGGCCGCTACGGCAGCGCGCTGGCCGAGCTCGCGGCGTTGTACCGGCAGCCGCCCGGGCCGCTGGCCTCGCTCGCCCACAGCACCCGGGCGTCGTTTCTGCGGCAGCTCGGCTGGCACGATGCCGCCCGCGGCTGGGACGGCCGGGCCGCCGCGCTGGCCGGCGACGACCCGGAGGCGCTGGCCGACGCGCTGATCGGGTTGGCCGCCGACGCGCTGGGGGTGGGGCGGTTCGCCGCCTCGCAGCGGGCCCTGGACCGGGCCGCCGAGGTGCTGCCCGACGCGGAGCCGGCCCGGCTGCCGGTGCGGTTCGCCTGGGTGTCGGCCGAGCTGGCGATGGCCCGCGGCGACGGCGCCGCGGCGGTGCGCCACGCCGAGACCGGGGTGGGGGTGGCCGCCGCGCTGGGATCGACGCGGCACGCGGTGAAATCGGACGTGGTGCTGGCCGCGGCGCTGTGCTGCTCGGGCGATCTCGAGGCGTCCCGGCGGGTCGCCGACGCGGCGCTGCAGGCCACCGAGCGGCACGGGCTGATTCCGCTGCGCTGGGCGCTGGCGAGCCTGCTGGCCGGCATCGGCAGCGCGGTGCTCTCGCCGCAGCAGGTGGTGGCGCTGCGCGACGCGTGTGCCGCCCAGGTGCGCTCCCGCGGGGGCGTGTGGGCTCTCGACTGAACCGGCGCCGATGGCGGCGAAAGTTATTGTTTAGCGGAGCCACCCCCAACCGGTCGCTGCCCGGTTCGTAACGCTGGAGAGATCGCCCACGATGACAATTTCGGGAGAACGTCTCGATGCTGTCGTTGCTGAGGCGGCGGCGGGCAACCGGGACGCTCTCCGGGAGGTGCTGGAAATCATCCGTCCGATCGTCGTGCGGTACTGCCGCGCGAGGATCGGAACGGCTGAGCGCAGCGGCCTTTCGGCAGACGACATTGCGCAGGAGGTGTGCTTGGCCGCCATGACGGCGCTGCCGCGCTACAAGGACCAGGGACGTCCGTTCCTGGCCTTCGTGTACGGCATTGCTGCCCACAAGGTCGCCGACGCTCATCGCGCCGCTGCCAGGAATCGCTCCGACCCGATGGATGTGGTGCCGGAGCGGATCTCCCACGAGGCCGGACCGGAGCAGATGGTGCTGGACGCTGAGGCGTCGGCCCGGATGGAGAAGCTGTTGTCGGTGCTGCCGGAGAAGCAGCGCGAGATCCTGATCCTGCGCGTGATCGTGGGCATGAGTGCCGAGGAGACGGCCGCGGCGGTGGGCAGCACCGCCGGAGCGGTGCGGGTCGCCCAGCACCGGGCATTGGCGCGATTGAAGCAGGAGATCATCGCGGCGAGGCACGGCTATGCCTGATTTCGGACGCTGGACGGGCAACGGCGGCGATCCGTCGTTGAACGAGATCAACCGCACCGACCGGTTCCTCGATGCGCTGGCCGACGAGCAGCCGGTGCACGCCACCGATCCCGGTGAGGCCGAGCTGGCGCAGCTGCTCGCCGGCTGGCGCGACGAGGTGCGCCGTGCGCCGCTGCGCCGGGCGCTGACACCGCGCGACGCGGTGATCGCCTTCGAGCAGGCCCGGGCCGCCCGGCGACGGACCCGGGCCTCGCTGGCGGTGATCGGGTCGACGGCGGCCGCGGTGCTGTGTCTCGGCGGTTTCGGCGCGATGGTCGCCGGCGCCGGGCCGGGCGACGCGCTGTACGGCCTGCGGACGGCGATCTTCGGCGAGCGGGCGAACGCCACCCGGGACGACGCCGTCGTGCTGGCCGCGCAGACGCAGCTGGCCGAGGTCCAGCAGCTCATCAGCGAGGGGCGGTGGGACGACGCGCAGCAGAAGCTGCAGACGCTGACCACCACCGTGGCGACCGTCACCGACGCCGAGCGCAAACAGGAACTCGTGAGCCAGTGGCAGGAGCTGACGGTCAAGGTGGAGGCCCAGGACCCGGCCGCCACCCTGCCGCCGGGCGCACCGCCGCCGGAGTTCCCCGAGCTGCCGGCCGTGGTGTTCGACACCACCCGGGTGGAGACCACCGAACCGCCGCGGGAGGATCCCGGACAGTCGGGCACGCCGGGCACCCGGCCCTCGGCCGAACCCCGCCCGACCGAGCCCGTGCCGACCGAACCGCTGCCGACGGAACCCCTGCCGAGCAGCGCGTTCCCATTGCCGACCGGTCCGCTGCCGACGAGGACGTTCCTGCCGACGCCGACCGGTCCGCTGCCGACATCGGTGCCGGCTCCGACGGCTCAGCTGCCCGCGCCCACCCCGACCGCGGTCCCGACCCCGACCGGTCCGCTGCCGACCTCGACCATGCCGCGGCCCACCCCGACCGAGGCGCCGGAGCCGACTGTGACGGTGCCGCGGACCACGGTCACGTCCGCGCCGCCGCCCACGATCGTGCCGCCGGTGTCGAAGGTGCCGCTGCCCATGCCTCAGCCCACGCCGCCACCGGCGCCGAACACGACGATCAAGGTCGATCCCGAGATCGAACTGCCGATCCAGACCCGGATCCCGGTGCCGCCGACGATCATCACGCAGGGCCCGACGACCACGGTCGCGCCGGAGATGCCGCGATAGCTTCCGTCAGCGGAAGCTGTCCGGATCGGGGGTGGCCTCGTTGAGCGCCGCGTCGGCGTAGCCGCGGCAGTAGTCCCAGGTCACGTACGCGTCGGGTTGAGGGTCGTAGGCCGGTTCGTGCGGCCGGACGGTGCCGTCGACCAACAGCTGCAACAGGTTGGCGCGCAACATGTCCCAGTCGTGGTAGTGGTCCTGCTGGCATTCGTCGCAGGCGACCACCAGACCGCGAATACCCTTGTGCGCCAACAACGCCTCGTACACCGCGAGATCGGCCAGATCGGCCTCGACCGCGGCGCGTTCCTCCGGATCCAGCGGCTGACCCGGCTCGATGGCCTCGAGCGCGGCCGACGGGTCCCAGGGATCGTCAGCGAACGGATCGGGCGGCAATCCCGGTGGAAGTTGATCGCGCACGGCTCCACCCTACGCAGCGGGGTTGCTTCCGCGCCAGCGGTATCCGGTGCTGTGTCGTCGGCGTTTGCCCGCACCGGGCCCCGCGGGCGCGGCCGCGAGCCGCGTGTCACCGCGGAACCGGCGGTGCGCGCAGGGGGCCGCCGAGGGTGATACACGGGTGATATTGATCCAGCTCACACCCCGGTGCGCGGCGGTGCGCCGACGCGCCGCCTGGCACCGGAGTCGCTGTCGACGAGTCGATAAGATGGTCCTCTAACCGACGACTGCGCCTATCTTCGTCCGTCCCGGGAGGCCCCACCCATGTCGATCGCCGAGAGCAGCCTTCCCATGACCGTGCCGGTGCCCACCGGAGGCGATGATCCGACGAAGATCGCGATGTTGGGCCTGACCTTCGACGACGTGTTGCTGCTGCCGGCCGCGTCCGATGTGGTGCCCGCCGCCGCCGACACCTCCAGCCAGCTCACCCGCAGGATCCGGCTGAAGGTGCCGTTGGTCAGCTCGGCGATGGACACCGTCACCGAGTCGCGCATGGCGATCGCGATGGCACGCGTCGGCGGGATGGGGGTGCTGCACCGCAATCTGCCGGTCGCCGAGCAGGCCAGCCAGGTCGAGACCGTCAAGCGGTCCGAGGCGGGGATGGTCACCGATCCGGTCACCTGCTCGCCGGACAACACGCTGGCCGAGGTCGACGCGATGTGCGCGCGGTTCCGCATCTCGGGGCTGCCGGTGGTCGACGACTCCGGCGCGCTGGTCGGCATCATCACCAACCGCGATATGCGGTTCGAGGTGGACAAGTCCAAACCGGTGTCGGAGGTGATGACCAAGGCGCCGCTGATCACCGCCCAGGAGGGGGTGTCGGCGGAGGCGGCGCTGGGGCTGTTGCGCCGGCACAAGATCGAGAAGCTGCCGATCGTCGACAACCACGGCAAGCTGGTCGGGCTGATCACCGTCAAGGACTTCGTCAAGACCGAGCAGTACCCGAACGCCACCAAGGACGCCGACGGGCGGTTGCTGGTGGGGGCCGCGGTCGGCGTCGGCGAGGACGCCTGGGCTCGGGCGATGACGCTGGTCGACGCGGGCGTGGACGTGCTGGTGGTCGACACCGCCCACGCGCACAACCGCGGGGTGCTCGACATGGTGCACCGGCTCAAGACCGCCGTCGGTGACCGGGTGGAGATCATCGGTGGCAACGTCGCGACCCGGGCCGCCGCGGCCGCTCTGGTCGAGGCGGGAGCGGATGCGGTCAAGGTGGGTGTCGGGCCGGGCTCGATCTGCACCACCCGGGTGGTCGCCGGTGTGGGCGCTCCGCAGATCACCGCGATCCTGGAGGCCGTGGCGGCGTGCAAACCGCACGGGGTGCCGGTGATCGCCGACGGCGGTCTGCAGTACTCCGGCGACATCGCCAAGGCACTGGCCGCCGGGGCGTCGACCGCGATGCTCGGGTCGCTGCTGGCCGGCACCGCCGAGTCGCCGGGCGAGCTGATCTACGTCAACGGCAAGCAGTACAAGAGCTACCGGGGCATGGGCTCGCTCGGGGCGATGGCCGGCCGGGCGGGCCAGAAGTCGTTCTCCAAGGACCGGTACTTCCAGGACGACGCCCTGAGCGAGGACAAGCTGGTGCCCGAGGGCATCGAGGGCCGGGTGCCGTTCCGCGGCCCGCTGGCGTCGGTCATCCACCAGCTCGTCGGCGGCCTGCGCGCGGCGATGGGCTACACCGGGTCAGCCACCATCGAGCAGCTGCAGCAGGCGCAGTTCGTTCAGATCACCGCGGCCGGGCTGAAGGAAAGCCATCCCCACGACATCACGATGACCGTGGAGGCCCCCAACTACTACGCCCGCTGACAGGGGGAAATCACGCCATGCGCGACATGGTCGAAATCGGCATGGGCAGAACCGCCCGGCGCACCTACGAACTCGACGACATCAACATCGTTCCGTCCCGGCGGACGCGGTCGTCGAAGGATGTCTCGACGGCCTGGCAGCTGGACGCCTACCGGTTCGAGATCCCCGTGGTCTCGCATCCCACCGACGCGCTGGTGTCGCCGGAGTTCGCGATCGAACTGGGGCGGCTGGGTGGTCTGGGCATCCTCAACGGGGAGGGGCTGATCGGCCGCCACGCCGATGTCGAGGACAAGATCGCCCAGGTGATCGAGGCCGCCGAGAAGGAACCCTCGGCGGCGATCCGGCTGCTGCAGCAGCTGCACGCCGCGCCGCTGGACCTGGAGCTGCTCGGGGAGGCCGTCGCCAAGGTCCGCGACGCCGGGGTGGTCACCGCGGTGCGGGTCAGCCCGCAGAACGCCCGGGCGCTGACCCCCGCGCTGATCGCGGCCGGCATCGACCTGCTGGTCATCCAGGGCACCATCGTGTCGGCCGAACGCGTCGCCAAGAACGACGACGGCGGTGAGCCGCTGAACCTCAAGACGTTCATCTCCGAGCTGGACGTGCCGGTGGTGGCCGGCGGTGTGCTCGACCACCGCACCGCGCTGCACCTGATGCGCACCGGGGCCGCCGGGGTGATCGTCGGCTACGGCTCCACCCAGGGGGTGACCACCAGCGACGAGGTGCTGGGCATCAGCGTGCCGATGGCCACCGCGATCGCCGACGCCGCGGCGGCACGGCGCGAGTACCTCGACGAGACCGGCGGGCGCTACGTGCATGTGCTCGCCGACGGCGACATCCACACCTCCGGCGATCTGGCCAAGGCGATCGCCTGCGGCGCGGACGCGGTGGTGCTCGGCACGCCGCTGGCGCTGGCGGCCGAGGCGCTGGGCAACGGGTGGTTCTGGCCGGCGGCTGCCGCGCATCCGTCGCTGCCGCGCGGGGCGCTGCTGCAGGTGGCCGACGGGCAGCGCCCGCCGCTGGAGCAGGTGCTCAACGGGCCGTCCGACGACCCGTTCGGCTCGCTGAACCTGGTCGGCGGCCTGCGCCGGTCGATGGCCAAGGCCGGCTACTGCGACCTCAAGGAGTTCCAGAAGGTCGGCCTGACCGTCGGCAGCTGACTCCCGGCGGGTTAGCGGATCACCCGCTCGGTCGACTCCCAACCGTGCGGGGTGTAGCGGTGCGTGACCTCGATCGTCGCGTCCGGCGGATGGCTCAGGCCGGCCGGGTCGGCGGAATCGGGGTAGATGAGCGTCTCCTCGGTGATGATCGCGGACCCGGCGACCCGCGCCCGGTTGATCCGCCTGGTCTCGCCGTAGTTCTCGCCGCGCACCGGCGAGGTACCACCCGCGATCAGGTCGCCGACCGGCCGCGGTGCGGCCGGATCGGAGAAATCGAACACCCGGACGAATTGATCGTTGGATCCGCGCCCGGCGCAACAGAGGTCGAAGGTGCTGCCGATGCACCTGTAGACGATCACCGCGTCCTCAATCCCGTCGCCGTCGACGTCCAGCCACCCGACCAGTTCGGGGTCAGCGATCGAAGCACCACCGAAATCGCCTGTGGCGGTGCGTGCTTCACCTCTGCCGTCGGTCAGCTTGATTGGCACGGTGTTCACCCAGCCCCGTTCGCCGACGCCGCACGAGGCGACCGGGAACGTCATGTTGCGAACGGTGTCGTCGGTGACGCCCTCGGGCCGGGTCGGGGCCCTGGGTTTGCACCGGCACAGCACGATGTTGCGGATCGTCCCGGCGAAGCTGTCGCGGGCCGCGGCGTAGTTCTCGACCGTCATCCGGTAAGCGTGGTCGGTGTTGGGATCGGCATCGAGGACGACCGTGGTGGTGTTATCGCTGTTGCGCGTTGTGGCAAGCGGTTTCCCGTACAGTTCAACGGCTTTGGTGATATCGTCGCCGGTGGCGACGCCGTCGATGGTGCGTCCGCCGTCATGCGGGGTGATGGACACCAGCCTGCCGTCGGTGAAGGTGTAGTCGCAGTCGATCCACTTGACGGTGACGGTGCCGGTCTGCGCGGCCTCGGGGAAATCGGGGTGGTGGGACCGGATCTCACCGATCGAGGCGCCCAGCTCGATGCCGGCGCGGCCGCTGCTGGTCAGCGACCTGTGGGCCTCGTCGAGGTTCCGGGTGGCCAACAGCCGGGCGGCGAGCTGATCGGCGTTGGCGGCCTGCACGTACAGGCCTCCGGTGGCATCGGCGATACAGCGCAGTTGGTCGGCCGCGGCGCCGTCGACCTTGAACCCGACGGTGGAGACGGTCAGCCCCGGGTGGGACTGCTTGATCCGAGTGGCGGTGTCGCACGGGGGAGTATCGCAGGTCTCCTCGCCGTCGGAGATCAGCACGATCGCCTGCGCGGAATCATCCGCGGGCAGTTGTTCGGCCGCGGTCTCGAGCGCCAGGCTGATCGGGGTGTAGCCCGATGGGGTGATCGTGTCGACGGCGCTGTTCACCGCGTCGCGGTCCAGCGGCCCGAGTGGGAGCAGCAGCGTGACATCGCGACAGCCGGCCGGTCTGTCCTTCTCGGCGGAACCCGTTGTGGTGCCGTATGTTTCGAGCGCAATCCGGGAAGCGTCGGGCAGCGCGTCGATCAGCCGGTGAGCGGCGGACTTGGCGGCGTCGATCCGGGGTCCGGGTGCATCGGTCTCGTTCATCGAACCGGACCCGTCGATGATCAGCACCGTCGGTACCGAGGATTCGACCGGTGCAGACGATTCGGGTGGTGCTGCCGGCGTGGTCGGCGAACTCGTTTCGCGGTCCGCGGTACAGCCCGCCAACACGGCACAGCATGCCCCCACTACCGCCAGTCGCCGAAACCGCATGGCCGGATACTAGGGCCAAAGTGCCTGACACGCCGTGTGTTCGGGATCTTCGCACCACCGTGATTCGTGCCGATTCAAGAAACGCTCGGTCGGCCGGGTGTGTCGGGAGTGACATCTGCGGCAGGAGCGCCGTACCGGTACGCATGGTGATTCGTCGCGGGACTGGATTTGCCGTGGGGCCGTCGAACGGTGCGTTCAGTCGGCGATCGAATGGTGGGCACACTCGGCGAATGGGTGTCAGTCTGCCCCGCGGCACATCGAAAGGGAGTTTGCCGCCAGCAATATCCCGTGACGACACGAAGGGATCAGTACATTTCATGGTAGAGAACGCGCCGTATGGTGGTCAGCCGGGTCCACAGCCGCCGTATGGTGGTCAGCCGGGTCCGCAACCGCCGTATGGTGGTCAGCCGGGTCCGCAACCGCCGTACCCCCAGCAGTACCCTGCGTACCCCGGTGCCGCGCAGAAGTCCAAGGTCGTAGCCGGGATTCTGGGAATCCTGTTGGGCAGCCTCGGTATTCACAGCTTCTACCTGGGCAGGACGGGGCGTGGTATCGCCCAGATCGTCGTCACCGTGGTGACGCTGGGCTTGGGCGGTATCTGGGGCTTCGTCGAAGGCATCCTGATCCTGCTCTCGAAGCCGGGTTCGTCGTGGCACCAGGACGCCAACGGAGTCGAACTCGCGGATTGACGTATCGCGTTGACCGGCAACGGTTCCTGAGGCCGAGTCAGTCGCGGGGGTTTTCAGACCGCGCGAGCGGACGCCGTCACCCCTGAAGTATGCGCACTTCGGGGGTGTCGGCGTCGGCTGGGCAGCACAGCCGGGGGTTTCCAGCCGGCGAGCAGACGCGCACACCCCCGCACGGGGGTGATTTCGGGGGTATTCACGTCTGCCGGCGACAATACTGGGGCGATGAAGCCTGACTATGACGTGCTGGTCGTCGGTTCCGGGTTCGGCGGAAGTGTGACCGCGCTGCGGCTCACCGAGAAGGGCTACCGCGTCGGTGTCCTCGAAGCCGGCCGCCGGTTCGCCGACGAGGACTTTCCCAGGACCTCGTGGAACCTGCGCAAGTTCCTGTGGGCGCCGCGGCTCGGCTGCTACGGCATCCAGCGCATCCACCTGCTGCGCAACGTCATGATCCTGGCCGGCGCCGGGGTGGGCGGCGGATCGCTGAACTACGCCAACACGCTCTACGTCCCGCCGGAACCGTTCTTCACCGACCCGCAGTGGCGCGACATCACCGACTGGCGCGCCGAGCTGATGCCGCACTACGACCAGGCGCAGCGGATGCTCGGCGTCGTCACCAACCCCACCTTCACCGACGCCGACCGGATCATGAAGCAGGTCGCCGACGAGATGGGGTTCGGCGATACCTGGGTGCCGACGCCGGTCGGGGTGTTCTTCGGGCCCGACGGCCGAAAGGCGCCCGGGGTCACCGTGCCCGACCCGTTCTTCGGCGGCGTCGGGCCGGCTCGAACCGGCTGCATCGAGGGCGGCGAGTGCATGACCGGCTGCCGCCACAACGCCAAGAACACCCTGGTCAAGAACTACCTGTACCTGGCCGAGCAGGCCGGCGCCGAGGTGTTGCCGATGACCACGGTGACCGGGTTCGAACAGGGACCCGACGGGCTGTGGCGGGTGCACTCGGTGCGCACCGGCAGCTGGGTGCGGCGACACAAGCGAACCCTGACCGCGACGTATCTGGTGCTGGCGGCCGGCACCTGGGGCACCCAGAAACTGCTGTTCAAGATGCGGGACAAGGGCAAGCTGCCGCACCTGTCCGACCGGCTGGGGGTGCTGACCCGCACCAACTCCGAGTCGATCGTCGGCGCCGCCCGCTACCGGGTCTCGCCCGACCTCGACCTCACCCAGGGGGTGGCGATCACCTCGTCGGTCCACCCGACCCCGGACACCCACATCGAACCGGTCCGCTACGGCAAGGGCTCCAACGCGATGGGCCTGCTGCAGACGCTGATGACCGACGGCGACGGGCCCGAGGGCACCGACGTGCCGCGCTGGCGGCAGTTCCTGCGCCAGGCGGCGACCAACCCGCGGGCACTGCTGCGCACGCTCAGCGTGCGCCGATGGAGCGAACGCACCCTGATCGCGCTGGTGATGCAGCACCTCGACAACTCGATCACCACCTACACCACCCGCACGCGGCTCGGATTCCGCCGGCTCACCAGCCGCCAGGGCCACGGGCAACCGAACCCCACCTGGATCCCGGTCGGCAACCGGGTCACCCGACGCATCGCCGAGAAGATCGACGGGGTGGCCGGCGGCACCTGGGGCGAGCTGTTCAACATCCCGCTGACCGCGCACTTCCTCGGCGGAGCGGCGATCGGCGACAGCCCGCAGACCGGCGTCATCGACCCGTACCAGCGGGTGTGGGGCTACCCGACGCTGTCGGTGCACGACGGGGCCGCGATATCGGCGAATCTCGGGGTGAATCCGTCGCTTTCGATCACCGCGCAGGCCGAGCGGGCGGTCTCCCTGTGGCCCAACAAGGGGGATGAGGACCCCCGTCCGGCGCAGGGCGAGCCGTACCGCCGGCTGGCGCCGATCCCGCCCCGCAATCCGGTGGTACCGGCCCACGCGCCCGCCGCGCTGCGGTGGGCCGGCGCCGACTCGGCCGGGTGATTCCCGGGCACCCGCAGGCGGTGCCGGCTCACTCCTTGCGGTGACGCAACGGTGCCCGGCCCGGCGGCTGTTCGGGTTCGGGCAGCAGCGGACGGCGCGGGCGCACCGGCATGGTCTTCGGCGCGTCGGTGGTGAGCATCAACTCCTCGCCCGCGTGCAGGATCGTCAGCGAGTGGTGTGGCCCGTCCCGCAGGGTATAGGTGACGTCGGCGTGGTTGACGTCGATGGTGAGCCGAAAATCGCGCCAGCGCAACCGGAACCGCAGCCGGGTGATGCCCCTGGGCAGATGCGGGTCCAGCGCCAGCACCCCGGTGTCGTCGCGCAGCCCGCCGAACCCGGCGACCAGCGCCGTCCACGCACCGGCCAGCGACGCCATGTGCAGACCGTCACGGGTGTTGCGGTGCAGGTCCCGCAGGTCGATCATCGCCGCTTCGTAGGTGTAGTCGTGGGCGAGCTCCAGGTGCCCGACGTCGGCGCACATCACCGCCTGCGTGCACGCCGACAGCGACGAGTCACGGGTGGTGCGCCGCTCGTAGTAGTCGACGTTGCGGGCCTTCTGCTCCGGAGTGAAATAGTGGCTCTGCCAATGCATCGCGAGCACCAGGTCGGCCTGCTTGATGACCTGGGTCGGATACAGCCGCACATACGGTTCGTGCAGCAGCAGCGGATAGGTCTGGTTGGTGTCGAAATCCCACTCCCGCAGCGTGGTGAACCCCTCGCACTGCGGGTGCACCCCGAGCTCCTCGTCGTAGGGGATGTGCACGTCGGCGGCGGCCTTGCGCCAGTGCGCCTTCTCCTGCTCGGTCACCCCCAGCCGTCCGGCGACGTCGGGGTGGCGTTCGCAGGCGTCGGCCGCGATCCGCAGGTTGTGCGCCGCCATCAGGTTGGTGAATACGTTGTCGCGGACGACCGCGGTGTACTCGTCGGGGCCGGTGACCCCGTCGAGATGCCAAACCCCGTGGCGGTCATGGTGTCCCAGCGACGCCCACAGCCGTGCGGTCTCGACCAGCACCTCCAGCCCGCATTCGCGTTCCAACGACTCGTCGCCGGTCACGATCCGGTACCGCTCGAACGCCATCGCGATATCGGCGTTGACATGCCAGGCCGCCGTGCCCGCCGGCCAGTACGCCGAACACTCCTCGCCGTGAATGGTGCGCCAGGGGAACGCCGCCCCGGTGAGGTCGAGCAGCGCGGCGCGTTCCCGGGCCTGATCGAGGATCGACGCCCGCCAGCGCAGCGCGTCGGCGGCCGCGTGCGGCAGGGTGTAGGTGAGCAGCGGCAGCACGAAACCCTCGGTGTCCCAGAAGGCGTGGCCGTCGTAGCCGGTTCCGGTCAGCCCCTTGGCGGGGATGGCCCGCCGCTCGGCGCGGGCACTGGCCTGCAGCACGTGGAACAGCCCGAACCGCACCGCCTGCTGGCACTCCGGGTCGCCCTCGACCTCCACGTCGGCGCTGTCCCAGAAGTCGGCCAGATAGCTGCGCTGCGATGCGAGCAGGCCGTCCCATCCGGTGTAGCGGGCGCTGCTGATCGCGGCCGCGGCCTGGTCCCGCAACGCGGTGCGCGACCGCAGGCTCGACCAGCCGTAGGCCAGATACTTGACCAGCCGCAGCCGCTGACCGGGCCGCAGCCCGCAGATCACGGTGGTGGTGGCCCAGTCCTCGCTGGAGCCGGTGGTGACCTCGACGCGCCCGGGCACCTCGACTTCGTGTTCCATCGCCGCGGCCATCATCAACCCGCTGGATCGGGTGCGGTGCAACAGGATCGCACCGCGGTCGGAGTGCTCGTGCTGAACGGCCACCAATGGTCTGTTGAGCACCGCCGACACCCGCGGGTCGCGGCTCGACTCGGGCTGATCCTCGTTGGCGACCAGCTGCGACTGCACGGTCACCCGGACGAACCGGTCGACCGCCTCGACGACGTATTCGATTGCCGCAACGCTGCGTTGGGCCAGCGACACCAACCTCGTCGACCGGATCCGCACCTGCTTGCCGGCCGGTGATCGCCAGTGCGCGGTGCGCCGCAGGGTGCCTGCGCGGAAGTCGAGAATCCGTTCGTGGTGCAGCAATTCGCCGTAGCGCACATCGAACGGCTCATCGTCGACCAGCAGCCGGATCAGTTTCCCGTTGGTGACATCGACGATGGTCTGACCGGCCTCCGGGTAGCCGAACCCGGCTTCGGCGTACGGCAGCGGGCGCACCTCGTAGAACGAGTTGAGGTAGGTGCCCGGCAGGCTGTGCGGTTCGCCTTCGTCGAGGTTGCCGCGCAGTCCGATGTGGCCGTTGCTCAGCGCGAACAGCGACTCGGTGTTGCCCAGCAGATCGAGCACCAGCCGGGTTTCACGCACCTGCCAGGGCTCGACCGGGAAGATGTCCTCGGTGATCATGCCAGCAGCTCCGCGAGGTCGCTGACCACCACATCGGCGCCGGCGCGGCGCAGCGCGTCGGCCTGACCGACCCGATCGACGCCGACCACGTAGCCGAATCCGCCGGCCCGGCCGGCCTCCACCCCGGAGAGCGCGTCCTCGAACACCGCCGCCTGCGCCGGGGCCACCCCGAGCAGACGCGCGGCGAGCAGGAACGAGTCCGGGGCCGGCTTGCCGGGGATGTTCTGTTCGCGCTGCACCACGCCGTCGACGCGGCAGCGGACGAACTTGTCCAGCCCGGTCGACTCCAGCACCTCGCGGGTGTTGGCGCTGGAGGACACCACCGCGATGCCCAGCCCGGCGTCGGCGACCGCCTCCAGGTAACGGCGCGAGCCCGCGAACACCTCGACCCCGTCGGTGCGCAGGGTGCGCTGGAACATCGCGTTCTTGCGGTTGCCCAGCCCGGCGACGGTCTCGGCGTCGGGTCCGTCGCCCGGATCCCCGTCGGGCAGGGTCAGGCCGCGGCTGGCCAGGAACGAGCGCACCCCGTCCTCGCGGCGTCTGCCGTCGACGTAGCGCAGGTAGTCGGTGTCGATGTCGAACGGCACGAACGGGGTGCCGGTGCGCTCGGCGTGGGCGCGGAGAAACTCGTCGAACATGGTCTTCCAGGCCTTCTTGTGCACGCTGGCGGTGTCGGTCAGCACCCCGTCGAGGTCGAACAGGGCGGCGCGGATGGCGTCGGGCAGGCCCAGCACAGACTCTCCCGTCTCACCTTCTCTCGGTCGGTCTCGCCGTTCCACTCCACCATTTCAGACGCCCGGGTGGGCGACGCCGCGCGGGGTGTCGCGATGCGCAAGTATTCCGACGGTATTCCGGCGGTATTCCGACCGCCGGCCGGTCCGGTGCAGCGAACCGCCACCGCAGGGGCCGGGCCGGGCGAAGGCGCTGGAAAAACGGTACGCCGGGGCGGGCGGGCACGTAGGCTGGCGAAGCGGTCGCCGGGCTGCCTCGCGAACTCGAATCAGGGGGACCCGTGATGACGTCGATGTTGATGCGTGCCGGGCGGGCCTGCCTGGTCGCCGCGGGGATGGGAGCGGCGCTGCTGGGCGCGCCGGTCGTGACCGCCCAGCCGCAGCCCGACCAGGAGTGCCCGCCGGAGCAGCAGCCCGATGAACAGCAGTGCCGGGACCAGGGACCGGGCCTGCCCAGCCTGCCCGACCTGCCCAGCCTGCCCGACCTGCCGAACAACCGGAACCAGTCCGACCGGCAGGGCGACCTGGCCGACACCAACTGCTGGGTGGTCAACGGCGTTCCGCGGTGGAACGCGCCGGGTACCGCACCGGCACCGGTGTCCAGCCAGGACGACGTCCAGTGGTGCCCGACCTACTACGGTCTGACGCCGCGTCCCTCGGGGACCTGACGTCGGCCGGTGTCGACCGTGGCGCGGTCGCTGCGGTTATCGGCCGCCGGGGTGCCTCACTAGACTGTCCGGGTGACGTCCGCCCCGCCCCGCCCCGTGTTGGTCATCGATTTCGGGGCGCAGTATGCGCAGTTGATCGCTCGCCGTGTCCGCGAGGCACGCGTGTATTCGGAGGTCGTCCCGCACACCGCGAGCGTGGCCGAGATCAAGGCACGCGATCCGCAGGCACTCGTGCTGTCCGGCGGACCGGCCAGCGTCTACGAGGACGGCGCCCCGCAACTGGATCCGGCGCTGTTCGACCTGGGGGTGCCGGTGTTCGGCATCTGCTACGGGTTCCAGGCCATGGCGCAGGCGCTCGGCGGCACCGTGGAGCGGACCGGAACCCGTGAGTACGGCCGCACCGAGCTGAAAGTGCTTGGCGGCGAACTGCATTCGGAACTTCCCGACACCCACCCGGTGTGGATGAGCCACGGCGACGCGGTCACCCGCGCACCCGAGGGCTTCGAGGTGGTGGCCACCAGCGCCGGTGCCCCGGTCGCGGCGTTCGAGGACCGGGCCCGCCGGCTGGCCGGGGTGCAGTACCACCCCGAAGTGATGCACTCCCCGCACGGCCAGCAGGTGCTCAGCCGGTTCCTGCACGATCTCGCCGGCATCGCCCCGGCCTGGACCCCGGCCAACATCGTCGAGCAGCTCGTGGCGCAGGTCCGCGAGCAGATCGGCGACGGCCGGGCGATCTGCGGGCTGAGCGGCGGGGTGGACTCCGCGGTGGCCGCTGCCCTGGTGCAGCGGGCCATCGGCGACCGGCTGACCTGCGTGTTCGTCGATCACGGGCTGCTGCGGGCGGGGGAGCGTGCCCAGGTGCAGCGCGACTTCGTGTCGGCCACCGGCGCCAAGCTGGTCACCGTCGACGCCGCCGACCGGTTCCTCGAGGCGCTGACCGGGGTGCGCAACCCCGAGGGCAAGCGCAAGATCATTGGCCGCGAGTTCATCCGCGCGTTCGAGGGCGCGGTGCGCGATGCGCTCGGCGCCGCCGACGGCGAGGTCGAGTTCCTGGTGCAGGGCACGCTGTATCCGGACGTGGTGGAGTCCGGCGGCGGGTCCGGCACGGCGAACATCAAGAGCCACCACAACGTCGGCGGACTGCCCGACGACCTGAAGTTCACACTCGTCGAACCGCTGCGGTTGCTGTTCAAGGACGAGGTCCGCGCGGTCGGCCGCGAGCTCGGGCTGCCGGAGGAAATCGTTGCGCGCCAACCGTTCCCGGGTCCCGGGCTAGGGATCCGGATCGTCGGCGAGGTGACCGCCGAGCGGCTGGCCACGCTGCGCAGGGCCGACGCCATCGCCCGCGAGGAACTCACCGCCGCCGGCCTGGACCACCAGATCTGGCAGTGCCCGGTGGTGCTGCTGGCCGACGTGCGGTCGGTCGGGGTGCAGGGCGACGCCCGCACCTACGGGCATCCGATCGTGCTGCGGCCGGTCTCGTCCGAGGACGCGATGACCGCCGACTGGACCCGGGTGCCCTACGACGTGCTGGCCCGCATCTCCACCCGGATCACCAACGAGGTGCCCGAGGTCAACCGCGTCGTGCTCGACATCACCAGCAAGCCGCCCGGCACCATCGAGTGGGAGTGACTTTCCTTCCGCGAGCAGACGCGTACACCCCCTGAAAGTGCCCAATTTGGGGGTGTTGGCGTCTGCTCGCCGGGATATAGGGCCCACCCTGCCCGCTTGACCGTTGTCGGTGGGCGGGTGTTTACTCGTCGCATCGAACATACTTTCGAACACGGCGTGGTTCTGGTGATGCGGGAGGTGCTGTTGTGACGGCAGCTGTGGACCTTGACCTGCGCCGCCTCACCCGCTCTGAGCAGCTAGAACACCTGCGTCGCAAGATCGCGGCGGTGTCCGGCCGGGCGGGTGACCGGCGTTCGGGCACCGCTCGCGAGACCGACCGCCTGTCGGACTCGGAAAGTTTGCTGCCGATGCCCGAATCGCTTGGCGACGCGCTGCCTGCGCCGTTGCCACGCGGGTCGGTGGCGGTGCTGTCGGGGGCCCGGTCGCTGCCGTTGCGCATGGTGGCCGCGGTGACGGCCGCCGGCGGGCACGCCGCGATCGTCGGCCAGCCCGATGTCGGACTGCTGGCCGCGGTGGAGATGGGCGCCGACCTGAGCCGGATCGCGGTGATCCCGGATCCCGGCAGCGACCCGGTCGAGGTGGCCGCGGTGTTGCTGGACGGTATGGACCTGGTGGTGCTCGACCTGGGCGGGCGGTCGGTGCCGGCCTCCCGGGCCCGGGCGGTGGTGGTCCGGGCCCGGCAGAAGCGCTGCACCCTGCTGGTCACCAACGGCGAGTGGCAGGGCGCGGCCGCCCGGCTGGAGGCCCGGGTCTGCGGGTACGAGATCACCGGCCGCGGACGGCCGGGGTTCGGCCGGATCAGCAAGGTACGGTTGGCCTATTCGGCCGCCGGGCGTGTCGTGCGAACACCCGCAGCACGGTGAACATCTTTTTTTCATGTCCCGCAACGGTTCTCGCGCTTCCCCTCGTGCCTCCGGCCCGGCCCGGGTGCTGGCCGTCTGGTGCATGGACTGGCCCGCGGTAGCCGCCGCGACGGCCGCAGGGCTGGGCCCCACCGCCCCGGTCGCGGTGACGCTGGCCAACCGGGTGGTGGCCTGCTCGGCCGTGGCCCGGGCCGCCGGGGTGCGGCGGGGCCTGCGGCGCCGGGAGGCCCAGGCCCGCTGTCCGGACCTGCACGTGGTCGCCGCCGATCCCGCCCGCGACGCCCGCCACTTCGAGACCGTCGTCGCCGCGGTGGACGAGCTGGTGCCGCGCGCCGAGGTGCTGCGACCCGGGCTGCTGGTGCTGGCGGTGCGGGGTGCGGCGCGCTACTTCGGGTCCGAGGAGGCCGCCGCCGAGCGGTTGGTCGACGCCGTGGCCGCGGCCGGCGCCGAATGTCAGGTCGGCATCGCCGACCAGCTGCCCACCGCGGTCTTCGCCGCGCGCGCCGGACGGATCGTCGCCCCCGGCCAGGACGCCCGGTTCCTGGCGAACCTGTCCATCCGGCAGCTGGCCGCCGAACCCAGCCTGGCCGCCCCCGGCCGGGAAGAACTGGCAGACCTGTTGTGGCGCATGGGAATCCGCACCATCGGTCAGTTCGCGGAGCTGTCCCGCAGCGATGTGGCCACCCGGTTCGGCGCCGACGGGGTCGCCGCGCACCGGTTCGCCTGCGGGGAGCCGGCCCGCACCCCGTCCGGCCGGGAGCCACCGCCCGAACTCACCGCCGAGATGAGCTGCGACCCGCCGATCGACCGGGTGGACGCAGCGGCGTTCGCCGGGCGCATGCTCGCCGGCGAGTTGCACCGCAGCCTGGCCGCGTCCGGGGTGGGTTGCACCCGGCTGGCCATCCACGCCGTCACCGCCAACTGCGAAGAGCTGCAACGGGTGTGGCGGTGCGCCGAACCGCTGACCGAGGACGCCACCGCCGACCGGGTGCGCTGGCAGCTCGACGGCTGGCTCAACCGGCGCCGCCCCGACGAGCGGCCCACCGCGCCGGTCACCGTGCTGCGGCTGTGCCCGGTGGAGGTGGTCTCGGCCGAGGCGTTGCAGCTGCCGCTGTGGGGCTCACCCGGCGAGGAGGACCGGATGCGGGCCCGCCGCGCGCTGGTGCGGGTGCAGGGCCTGCTCGGCCCCGACGCGGTGCAGGTGCCGACGCTCAGCGGCGGCCGCGGGCCGGCCGAACGCATCACGTTCACCCCGCTGGGCGACGAACAGGTGCCGCGCGCCGACCCGGACCAGCCCTGGCCCGGGCAGCTGCCCGAACCGTCGCCGACGGTGCTGCTCGACGACCCGGTCGAGGTGCTCGACGCCGACGGGAAACCGGTGCACGTGACCAGCCGCGGCCTGTTCTCCGCCGAGCCGGCCCGGCTGACCGTGGCAAAGGCCGGCAACTCCGGTAAGGCCGGCAAGGCGGTCAAGGCGGGGCGACTGGTCTGGTGGACCGGGCCGTGGCCGGTCGACGAACGGTGGTGGGATCCCGACCAGGCCAAGGCCGGCCGGACCGCCCGCGCGCAGGTGCTGCTCGACCGCGGCGAGTCCGGGCAGGCGTTGTTGCTGTGCTATCGGCAGCGGCGCTGGTACGTCGAGGGGATCTACGAGTGAGAACCCAGCCGTCGCGCGAACGCCCCCACCCGGGTGATGAACCGGTCGAAGAACACCTGCGGGTCGACGCCGACGCCGATGAGCGCGTTGGGTTCGCGGCCCCAACGGTTGCTCCAGTCCGCGATCGTCATGCCCCGGGTCAGGGTGCCGGTCAACTCGACATCCATCGCGGCAGCCCGGCAGCGCACCAGATCGGGATCCAGCGCCACGGCCGCGGCCAGCGGATCGTGCAGATGCGCCAGATAGCCCTCGCCGTCGTCGAAATGGAACTCGAAGTAGAACCGCATCGCGTCCTCGAGCACCGCGATCAGCGGGTTCGACGCCGTCGAGCGCCTCCCGCGCTCGTCGTGCTCGCTCATCGGCGTCGACGTCGACCCCGCCTCGGTGGCCAGCCGGGCCAGCAGCGCCGGGGTCATCGCGATGTCCTCGGTGATGTTGAGCCCCAACACGATCGGCAGGTGCTTCGGCGCCTCGCCCTCCCAGGCCTTGTTCCAGGAGTTGAACACCTCCGACGCCGCCTCGGGGTCGACGCTGACGTTCCACTCGGCGACCGGGGTGGTGTTGCCGCGGTAGTCGAACGCGCCGCCCATGATGACCAGCCGCCGCAACAACCTCGGCAGGGCGGGTTCGCGGCGCAGCGCCAGCGCCAGATTCGTCAACGGTCCCACCGCGATCGCGACCAGCTCACCCGGATGCGCGTGGGCGGCCCGCACCCACGCCTCGGCGGAGTCGTGGGAGGTCGGCTGCCGGTCGGTGGCGGGCAGCGTCGCATAACCCAGGCCCTGCGGGCCGTGGGTGTCCTCGGCGGTGCGCAGCGGCGTCCGCAGCGGCTGTTCGGCGCCCTTGGACACCGGCACATCCACCCGGCACAGCTCCATCAGCCCGAGGTTGTTGCGGCAAACCTGATGCACGTCAACGTTTCCCGCTGTCGAGGCGATGCCGACCAGGTCGGCGTCCGCGCTGGCGAGCAGATACACCAGGGCCATCGCGTCATCGACGCCCGTGTCGACGTCGGCGAATACCGGCAGGGTCACGTCGCCAACGATAGGACCCGGCCGCTCACCAGTGCACGCCGGGAACCAGTCGCACCGCGCGCCGGACCGGCCGCGGCACCCGCGGCACCCGCAGCGGCCGCCGACCCGCCCGCCGCGGCCGGCGCGGTGTGCGCGGCGGAGTCGAGGTGCCGCCCCGCTCGGCGGCCTCCGGCTCGGTGCTCCGCTGGGTGTCCGGATCGGCCATCCCCAGGGCCGCGGGGGAGTCCGGGTAACCCAGATGCAGCTGGTGCAGCACGCGCCGCGAGATCCGCGGTGTGAAGTAGTGCCCGGCGTCGGCCAGCGTCCCGAGTGGGGTGTCGATCCGCGCCGGTTTCTCGATCAGCGCGCGTACCACCATCGCCGCGGCATGTTCGGCGCTGATCGGCGGCACCGGGTTCAGCCGCCGCGACGGCGCGATCATCGGGGTCCGCACCAGCGGCATGTGGATGTTGGTGAACGTGATGTGGTCGGACAGTGTCTCGCTCGCCACCACCTCGGCGAACGCGTCCAGCGCGGCCTTGCTCGGCAGATAGGCGCTGTATTTCGGGGTGCGCGCCTGCACCCCTGCGCTCGACACGTTGACCACGTGCCCGAACCGGCGTTCGCGCCAGTGCGGCAGCAGTGCCAGCGTCATGCGCACCGCGCCGAAGTAGTTCACCGCCATCATCCGCTCGTAGTCGTGGAACCGGTCGGTGGCGGCGACCACCGAGCGGCGGATCGACCGGCCGGCGTTGTTGACCAGATAGTCGACGTGGTCGAAGCGGCCGAGGATGTCCTTGACCGTGTGTTCGACCGATTCGGGGTCGGTGACGTCGCAGGGGAACGCGTACGCGCTGCCCCCGGTCGCGCGGATCTCGGCGACCAGCTCGTCGAGCGCTGCGCCGTTGCGCGCCAGCGCGAACACCGTCGCGCCCTTCTCCGCCACCGCGATCGCCGAAGCGCGCCCGATCCCGCTGGAGGCGCCGGTGATGATTACATGTTTGCCGACCAAGGGCCCGGCCGGGTCGTTTCGGCGTGCCCGGTCCGGATCCAGATGCTCGGCCCAGTACCGCCACAGCCGCGGCGCGTACGACGCGAACTCCGGAACCGTGATTCCGGTGCCGCGCAACGCTTCTGCGGTGTTGTCGTTGGTGAAGGTCGGCATCTCGACCACGTCGAGGATCTCGGCCGGCAGGCCGAGCTGAGTGGCCGCCATGTTGCGTAGCACCCGAACCCGGCCGCGCGCGTGGGTGACCGGCGCCGCGGTGGCCCGCGGCAACGGGCCCACCAGCGGCGGCAGCCCGGCAGCCGGAGCTACACCGCGGTAAATGCCACACAGCCCAATCGATTTCGGAGCTGTCAGGTGGAAGGTCTGACCGTCGCGGCCCGGGGTGTGCATGATCGTGACCAGCGCGTCGACGACGAAGTCCACCGGCACGATGTTGGTGCGCCCGGCGTCGGGCAGCGCGATCGGTGCGAACCTCGGCAGCCGGGCCAGCCGGGCCAGCAACGGGAAGAAGAAGTACGGCCCGTCGGCCTTGTCCATCTCGCCGGTGCGCGAGTCGCCGACCACCACCGCCGGGCGGTAGATCCGGTAGCGCAGCCCCGGCGCGCGGCGGACCAGCTGCTCGGCCTCGAACTTGGTCCGGTGATACGGCGTGGGCAGATCCTGGCCGACGTCGAAGTCGTCCTCGGTGAACACCCCGCGGAAGGTGCCGGCCACCGCGACCGACGACACGTGGTGCAGCGTCGCGTCCAGTCGGCGGGCCAGCTCGATCACCGCGCGGGTGCCCTCGACGTTGGCGGCGCGCTGGTCGGCGTCGGAGGCGGTGATGTCGTAGACCGCCCCGCAGTGCACGATGACCTCGACGGGCCCGTCGAGGTCGCCGCCGAGCCCCAGGTCGGGTGCGGTGAGGTCCCCGACCAGCGGAATCGCCCGCTCACCCCAGGGGCGGGGACCCTCGGTGGCCAGCCGTTCGAACGTCTCCAGCGAGGTGCGGCGGACCAGGACCAGCACCTCGGCGTCGGGGTGGTCGGCGAGGATCTTCGACACCACCCGCCGCCCGATAAACCCGGTACCGCCGGTAACGATATAGCGCATGGGGGTCATCGTGGTGCCTCATCGGGCCGGGGTCAATAGCCAGTGGACAGTCCGGGGCCACCTCCCGCCGACCGCCGCGATCGCGACGCAATTTCTGCGAAGCGCCGCTGAGCGCCGTTGCGCATTGACAGGATTCGGGAATGGCGATGAAAGTGCTCGTCGGGTATCTCGCGACGTCAGGGGGTGCCGACGCGCTGGCGCTCGGCGTACGGCTGGCGCGCGCGCTGCACGCGGATCTCGATCTGACCATGGTGCTGCCGGCGAGCCGGTTGCCCGCGGCGCCCGACTACGAGCGACATCTCGCCGATCAGGCCGAGGAGTGGCTGGCTCAGGCGCGCGAGACGGTGCCCGCGGAGATCGCCGTCGCCAGCCACGTGTTCTTCGCCGACTCGTCCACCGATGGGCTGATCACGGCGGCCGGGCGGTTGGAAGCCGACCTCATCGTGGTGGGCGGGGGCGGGGGCGGGCTGGCCGGCAGTCTGTCGCTGGGGTCGGTGGTCAACGAGCTGCTGCACTCGGCCCCGCTGCCGGTCGCCGTCGCACCCCGCGGTCTGCGGGAGGCGCCGGCGGCGCGGGTGCACAAGGTCACCTGCGCGATCGGGCAGCGCGCCGGTGCCCGACTGCTGTTGGAGACGGCCGTGCAGTTCGCGCGGGCGGCGGGAACCCCGTTGCGGCTGGTGTCGCTGGTGGCGCTGGATCCGCTGTTCGGAAACCTGCGCGGTGACGTCGACGCGATCCTCGACCACGCCCGCGCCCATGCCCGCGCGGTGCTGGAAGAGGCCAAAGCGGAGCTGCCGCAGGGCTTCCCGGTGTCTGCGACGGTCGTCGACGGACCGACCGTGGAGGAGGCCGTGGCCAAGCTGGACTGGCGGGACGGGGATCTGATCATGGTCGGGTCCAGTCGACTGGGGGCTCCGCGGCGGCTGTTCCTCGGGTCGACGGCGGCGAAGATGCTGCGGGTGCTCAAGGTGCCGATGGTGGTGGTGCCGCGCGACCAACTCCACGTCACCGACCTGCCGTAGGGGCCGACGCCGCCACGTCGGGCGACGAAAAGTTTTGCACCCCCGAATGTTTACTGGCGCGACAATTTTCCCAGGTGAGCCGCTGTGACCGCGGTGAACTGTTTTTTGCGTTCGCGACGACCGGGTGCCGGCAACGCTTGACGTCCGAGGTGGCGAACGTTAGATCCTTGCATTCAAGGTCGGTACTTCACCACGTGGGGGGATTGACGTGCAGGGGTCCGTCGCGATTACCCAGCGCCGTCGGGGACGGCATCGTCGGGACGATCGACGCAAGCTCAGGAAGGTTGGCAAGCTGGCGCTCATGGGCGCCAGCACGGCGACGGCGGCGTCCATTGCGCTGACGCCGGCCGTCGCCGAAGCGGCCACCATCCAGACACTCACCGTCGGGCTGCCGCTGGGGATCACGATTCCCAACACGACCGCGTTGCCGACGGATCCGCAGGCCATCAACAACGCGCTGGTCGCCATCCACGACCCCGAACCGATCGTCATCAGCGTGCCCAACCCGGCGTGGTTGTGGCCGCAGTGGTGGAACAACCCAGTGGCGCTCGCCAACGGCACCAGCTACCTGACCGACGCCAATGTGATCGCTTACGGTCAGGGAGCTTTCGCGACCGCCCAGGCGTACCGGGCGATGTTGGAGAGCGCCGACGGCGCCACCCGGCCGGGCTACGACCCGGTGCAGGGCGCCGGCCCGCGGCTGAACGATCCGGCGGAACTCGAGATCGTCGGGTTCAACCCGCCGACACCAAACGAAGGTGTACCGCCGGCGTTCTACGTGACAAACCCGGGATTCCTCGTCGACGAGGAGCTCGTGGGGCTGGTGCTGCTGCGAAATCCCTCCCGCCCCAACGGGGGTCTGTACACCCGGTTACCGGTGGTGGTCGGGGCGCTGTTCGGTGTGCCGCCGGATCAGCTCGCCACCCCGCAGCGCAAGGACTTCACCGTCGACGGTCGCGCCTACCACTTGGTGATCACCGATTTCACCTGGGCGTACGACCTGTTCTCCGACGCTCCGGTGACCGCGAACCCGCTGGCGTGGGCCAATTCGCTCGCCTCGGCGATCTTCTTGACCAACCTGATCAACCCGGCGGAACTGCCGGAGTTGACGGGCAACACCGGCCCGGACGGCACGATCTACGCCACCATCGCGCCGCCCGGCGATCAGATGCCGCTGCTGGCGCCGATCCGTCTTCCCACCGACCTGCTGGGTCTGCTTGTCGGCCAACCGATTCCGAATCCAGTGGTGACGGCGCTCAATCCACTGGTGCAGCTGCTGGTCAACACCGCCTACCCGGACTGGGTGCGCAACCCGGACGGCACCTACACCCGGACCTACGCCCGGCCCGACGAGTTGATCCCGTTCGGCACCCCGACGATGACGATGCGGGACTGGCTCTACCTGCCGGGTGACAGCATCGTGCTGCTCGGTCTCGGGCTCGGGGCGGCCACCACCGAAACGCTGCAGCTCGGATACTCCCTGCTGACAACGCTTTTCAACCAGCCGGTCGACCCGAACGTGATGCAGGCGCTGGCCGTGCCGGGCACCCTCATCACCGACGTCGGCCGGGCCGTCGGCGATACGGTGACCGCTGCGCTCACCGGCATCGTCGGACCGCTGGTTCCGGACGTGTATCCGCCCGATCTCGTTGCGCCGCTGCGCTACCTCGGGACGCAATTGCTGGGGGCTCTGCCGGCCGGGCCGACCGCGCTGTCGCGGAGTCCGCTGGTGGACGCGCTGTATCTGTCCAACCTGGACCAGATCGGCATTGTCCGGGTGATCAACCAGACGATCACCGGCATCCTCTCCGGCGCCCCGATCATCGGTCCCGGCGGCTGGCTGATCGGCAACGGTCTGGACGCCGATCCGAACTGCACCGGCGCGGCGTGCAACGGCGGCAACGGCGGTCTGTTGTTCGGCAATGGCGGCAACGGCGCCAACGGTGGTCGCGGCGGCAACGCCGGCCTGATCGGCAACGGTGGCCGCGGCGGGGACGGACTGCTGCCGGGTGCCAACGGCGGCGACGGCGGGCACGGTGGTCTGCTCATCGGCAACGGCGGCGCCGGGGGTAACGGCGCGCCGGGGGCGGACGGGGTCTACGGCGTGTCGCTGCCGCAGCCCGGCGGCAACGGCGGCAACGGCGGCAACGCCGGCCTGATCGGCAACGGTGGTCCCGGCGGCAACGGTGGGCCCGGCGGGGCCGGCGCGAACGGGGTCAACGGTGTCTGGGACGGGGTGTCCAAGGCGCCCAACGGTGAGAACAATGTTTTTGCCCCGTTCAACAACGCCTCGGTCGGCGGCGCCAACCAGAACCAGGCCGGCGGCAACGGCGGCACGGGCCTGGCGGTGTCGACCGGCGTTTTCGACGGCACCGGCGGGGAGGGTGGCCTCGGCGGCGCGGGCGGCGGTGTGGCCGGCCCCGGCGGAACCGGTGGCGCCGGTGGCCGAGCCGAGGCGTCGTCGGGGATCGCCACCGGTGGCCAAGGGGGCCGCGGCGGTAACGGCATGGCCCCCGGCGCCGCCGGCGGCGACGGCGGCAAGGGTGGCACCGCGATCGCCGGCCAGTCCATCTTCGGGAACGGCACCGCTCGCGGCGGCAACGGCGGAAACGGTGGCGACGGCGCTCCCGGCGCCGCGGGGCAGAACGGCGCCCCGGGCGGCAAGGGCGGCAATGGCGGAAGCGGCGGCCTGCTCGCCGGAAACGGCGGATCCGGCGGAGCGGGCGGATCCGGCGGTAAGGGCGGTGACGGCGACAAGGGCGGCAACGCCGGGAACGGCGGTGACGGCGGCGATGCCGGGGGCAGTACCACCAGCGACCGGAAACACCCGGGCCGCGGCGGACAGCCCGGTAAGCCCGGTGCCGGTGGTAAGGGCGGCTCCGGTGGGGTGGGCGGGGCCGGTGGCTCCGGCGGGGCCCGCGGGTTCGCCGGGTCCAAGGGGTCGACGGGATCGACGGGGTCGGCTGGCCAGAACGGTTCCGACGGCAGCCCCGGCGACCCCGGGAAGGCCGGTGAGGACGGCAAGAAGATCTGAGCCGCCCGCCCCGACTGTTTCGAACATCAGTTCGATACACTGGGTGCCGTGGGCTGGCACACCGGACCGCCGAGCTGGGCCGAGATGCAGCGGGTGCTCACCGGCAAACCCCGCCGCGCCGGTGCCGGCTGGCCGATCGACGAGCAGATCGGCGACGGCGGCGACAGCCCGGCCTGGTCGCGCAAGCGCGGGGCCTACCAGCCCGCCGACGTCGATCGGCCCGCCTCCGCGGTCCCGTACGCCGAGCTGCACGCGCATTCGGCGTACAGCTTCCTCGACGGCGCCAGCACCCCGGAGGAGCTGGTCGAGGAGGCGGTGCGCCTGGGGCTGCGGGCGATCGCGCTGACCGACCACGACGGCCTCTACGGGGTGGTGCGGTTCGCCGAGGCCGCCAGGGAACTGCAGATGGCGACGGTGTTCGGCGCCGAACTGTCGCTGGGCGGCGGCGACCGCACCACCGACCCCGACCCGCCCGGGCCGCATCTGCTGGTGCTGGCGCGCGGCCCGGAGGGCTATCGGCGGCTGTCGCGCGAACTGGCCAAGGCGCATCTGGCCGGCGGCGAGAAGGGCAAACTGCGCTACGACTACGACGCGCTGACCGAGGCGGCCGGCGGACACTGGCACATCCTGACCGGATGCCGTAAAGGGCATGTCCGCCAAGCGCTTTCCAGCGGCGGTCCGGAGGCGGCGGCCGAAGCGCTGGCCGATCTGGTGGACCGGTTCGGCGCCGACCGGGTCAGCATCGAGCTCACCCACCACGGCCAGCCCTGCGACGACGAACGCAACGCGGCGCTGGCCGCGCTGGCGCCCCGGTTCGGGGTCGGTGTGGTGGCGACCACCGGCGCGCACTTCGCCGAACCGTCCCGCGCCCGGCTGGCCATGGCGATGGGGGCGATCCGGGCCCGCCACTCACTCGATGAAGTGGCCGGTTACCTTGCCCCGCTGGGTGGTTCGCACCTGCGGTCGGGGGAGGAGATGGCCCGGCTGTTCGCGCACTTCCCGCAGGCGGTGCCGGCTGCGGCCGAGCTGGGGGAGCAGTGCGCGTTCGAGCTGGCGCTGATCGCCCCGCAGCTGCCGCCGTTCGACGTCCCGCCCGGCCACACCGAGAACAGCTGGCTGCGGCATCTGGTGATGGCCGGGGCGCGGGAGCGCTACGGCCCGCCGGAGCGCGCGCCGCGGGCCTACGCCCAGCTCGAGCACGAGCTGAGGATCATCGAGCAGCTGAACTTCCCGGGCTACTTCCTGGTGGTGCACGACATCACCCGGTTCTGCAAGGAGAACGACATCCTGGCCCAGGGCCGGGGGTCGGCGGCGAACTCGGCGGTGTGCTACGCGCTCGGGGTCACCAATGTGGATCCGGTCGCCAACGACCTGCTGTTCGAACGGTTCCTGTCCCCGGAGCGCGACGGCCCGCCGGACATCGACATCGACATCGAATCCGACCAGCGGGAGAAGGTGATCCAGTACGTCTACGACCGCTACGAGCGCGACTACGCCGCCCAGGTCGCCAACGTCATCACCTACCGCAGCCGAAGTGCGGTCCGCGACATGGCCCGCGCGCTGGGTTACTCCCAGGGCCAGCAGGACGCCTGGAGCAAACAACTGAGTCACTGGGGGAACCTGAACGACGCCGTCGACGTCGAGGGCATCCCCGAGCAGGTGGTGGACCTGGCCGCCCAGATCACCAACTTGCCAAGACATCTGGGTATCCACTCGGGCGGGATGGTGATCTGCGACCGGCCGATCGCCGATGTGTGCCCGGTGGAGTGGGCGCGCATGCCCGGCCGCAGCGTGCTGCAGTGGGACAAAGACGACTGCGCGGCAATCGGTCTGGTGAAGTTCGATCTGCTGGGTCTGGGCATGCTTTCGGCCCTGCACTACTGCATCGACCTGGTGCGCGAGCACAAGGGCATCGAGGTCGACCTGGCCAAGCTCGACCTGTCCGAGCCCGCGGTGTACGAGATGCTGCAGCGTGCCGACTCGGTCGGGGTGTTCCAGGTCGAGTCACGCGCCCAGATGGCGACCCTGCCCCGGCTGAAACCGCGGGTGTTCTACGACCTGGTGGTGGAGGTCGCGCTGATCCGGCCCGGCCCGATCCAGGGCGGGTCGGTGCACCCCTACATCAAACGCCGCAACGGGGAGGAGCCCGTCACCTACGAACACCCGTCGATGGAGCCCGCGCTGCGGAAGACGCTGGGGGTTCCGCTGTTCCAGGAACAGCTCATGCAACTCGCGGTGGACTGCGCGGGCTTCTCCGCCGCCGAGGCCGATCAGTTGCGCCGGGCCATGGGGTCCAAACGCTCCACCGAGAAGATGCGCCGGCTGCGCGGCCGGTTCTACGAGGGCATGCGCAAGCGGCACGGCATCACCGGCGAGGTCGCCGACCGCATCTACGAAAAGCTCGAGGCCTTCGCCAACTTCGGTTTCCCGGAAAGCCATTCGCTGAGCTTCGCCTCGCTGGTGTTCTACTCGGCCTGGTTCAAGCTGCACCATCCGGCGGCGTTCTGCGCCGCGCTGCTGCGTGCCCAGCCGATGGGGTTCTACTCGCCGCAGACGCTGGTGGCCGACGCCCGCCGCCACGGGGTCGTCGTGCACGGCCCGGATGTCAACGCCAGCCTCGCGCACGCCACCCTGGAGAACGCCGGCACCGAGGTGCGGCTGGGTCTGGGCAGCGTCCGCCATATCGGCACCGAACTGGCCGAGCGGATCGTCGAAGAACGAAAAGCCAACGGCCCCTTCACGTCTCTGCTCGACCTGACCCAGCGGGTCCAGTTGACCGTGCCGCAGACCGAGGCGCTGGCCACGGCGGGTGCGTTCGGCTGTTTCGGCATCACCCGCCGCGAGGGGCTGTGGGCCGCCGGAGCGTCCGCCACCGAGCGGCCCGACCGATTGCCGGGCGTGGGCTCGCAGACCCCGATCCCGTCGCTGCCGGGGATGTCCGCACTCGAACTGGCCGCCGCCGACGTGTGGGCCACCGGTATCTCCCCGGACAGCTACCCGACCCAGTTCCTGCGGGCGGACCTCGACGCGCTCGGCGTCATCCCGGCGGCGCGGCTGTTGGAGGTGCCCGACGGCAGCCGGGTGCTGGTGGCCGGGGCGGTGACCCACCGGCAGCGGCCGGCCACGGCGCAGGGTGTCACGTTCCTCAACCTCGAGGACGAGACCGGGATGGTCAACGTGCTGTGCACCCCCGGGGTGTGGGCGCGCTACCGCAAACCGGCGCAGACCGCCTCGGCGCTGCTGGTGCGTGGTCAGGTGCAGAACGCCACCGGTGCGGTCACCGTCGTCGCCGACCGGATCAGCAAGCTGTCCATGGCCATCGGTGCCAAGAGCCGCGACTTCCGCTGATCGGGCCCACAAGAACGCCACCATGGCAAGCGGGCAGCGCCTGCGGAGGCGGTGCCGCCACGGGTGGTGCGCCGGCGGAGCGGGCGGGATTTCACTCCCGGCGACAGCAAATTCGCTGTGCGCGAGAAGGTTTGGCCCCGGCGAGCGCGTTGAGCATTGTCCACTAGAGTCTTGCTGGTGCCTGTTGTGGACATGGTGTTGATCGCTCTGGCGGGTATCGGGGCGGGGGCGATCAACGCGTTGGTCGGTTCCGGCACGCTGGTCACGTTTCCCACGTTGGTGGCGCTGGGGGTGGCGCCGGTGACCGCGACGATGTCCAACGCGGTGGGACTGGTGGCCGGTGGGGTGTCGGCGACCTGGGGTTACCGGCGGGAGTTGGCGGGGCAGGGGCGGCGGCTGGCCTGGCAGGTTCCGGCGTCGCTGGCCGGTGCGCTGCTGGGGGCGTGGCTGCTGTTGCATCTGCCGGAGCGGGTCT